>Ga0335078_10000092_pt1 | contig 162275 bp, 107 predicted proteins | sample Lox_Sample_32_FD_206711 | JGI IMG/M metagenome (GOLD analysis project Ga0335078, IMG submission 206711) | Soil microbial communities from Loxahatchee National Wildlife Refuge, Florida, United States - Lox_Sample_3.2 | ecosystem: Environmental > Terrestrial > Soil > Wetlands | place: USA... | reverse complement strand
CGGATCCTAAAGGCGGGGTTCACTCGAAGGGTGGACTATTGACATTACTAGATACGAAAGGAGAAGTAACGAGGCAGGTTCATGTGCACAGCGGCCTCACTGCAGTTCATTTTTCTTCTGACGGCCGCCTGATGTTGTTGGTTGGCGGCGGCGCGGAGCTTTGGGACTTTCAGGGACCGACATTGAAGAAAGCATATCCCAAGCTCAACGTTTCCAGCTCAGATCTTGGATTTCCATCAGGCGATATTCGGGTAGCAGTGTTCTCTACTGATGGCTCGAATGTCATCCTCGGATCGGATAATGGGGTCATTCAGCTTTGGGACACAGTGACCGGCAGTCTGTTGAAGGAGTATTCTGCTTACCACAACGGGGCAGTTACTTTCATTTCTCCTTCTCAAGATGGGAAGGAAATGCTCACATTGGGATCAGACCAAAACACTTTTCAAGACTATTCCCAGATCTTGCAGACCCAAACGGGCACACTACTGCACCGGCTAACGCGCAGCACGCGCTTATCGGAAGTCTCACGAGTAGCATTTTCGGAAGACTCAAGTGCACTGTTACTCGACACATCGGGCGGAACTTTAGTGTGGCGGATGTCTGATCACAGACTGCTCTCAATTCTTACTCGCAACCGCCAACTCGTTCGAAGCACAGCCGGTCCGATATCGGGGAATCTAGTTGTTGATACATCGGGCAGAGTGATCGACTCGCTAAAAGGCATTCCCGTCGATGGCATCGACGGCGTGATCGGAGATGATGAACCGATCATTACGTCAAATAATGGATTTCTCTTAGGTTGGTCTCGTTCAGGCAAAATCGACCTATGGAATTTGAGAACCCGCACGTGCCGTGAATATGCCTTGAGCGAAGTCAGACAACCTACCTTAAGCAGCACTCGTGTTCTTGCGATGTCTGATAATGCAGACCTCATCGCTGCGGCCTACGGAACTCAGGTTACTGTTTGGAAACGAGACGGCACAGTTGTTGCGGATTCAACAATCTTGAACCCAAACGCCAAGCAGGAGGAATCGATTTCGGTTCTCACTATATCTCCAGATTCCAAGAAGCTACTGATAGGTTATTCGACTGGCGTTGCGCGCGTGGTCGCCCTACCGTCCGGCAACACGATTGGAAGCATGAGGCATAGATTCTCAGAGAAGCTGTATGCGTTTACCGGAGAAGACGTCAAAGCAGGGGAATTTGTTACAAACGACATGGTCTTCACGATGAGCGATGATGGAATAGCAAGAGAGTGGAGAATTGATGGCTCTATTGTCTTTGAACCGAAGCACGATCTCACAGACCCGATCATGGCTGACGCTGACGTAGCGAATGGTAGCGCAACCTATATGATCCAGGTTGGAATAGTGAGTACTTTCGCGATAAGCCCCAGCCGGGATGAACTAATAACCGGCGGACCAGATGGTACGGCGCGAGTTTGGAATGTCGCAGCGGGTACGGAGGTGTCTCGCTTCGAGCAGGGTTCTGAGATTGTTTCGGTTGCAATCTCGCCAACCGGCAACATTCTCGCCACAGCTGGGCGGGATGGTTCTGTTCGCCTCTGGGACTTGAGAAGTAAGAACACTCAACCTGTGGCGTCCTTAATCCCCTTCACTGATGGGAACTGGACAGTTTCGGATCCGCTGGGTCATTTCGATACAAGCGATATAGAAAGCACCAACGAGTTGAGTTGGGTTTTCCCGGATGATGCATTTAAAGCCCTCAGCGCGGAGATTTTCATGCGGGATTACTATGAGCCGGGATTGTTGCCACTGGTGCTGGCGAACAAGGAACTGCCCACGATTCGACCCCTGGCGAGTCTGAATCGCGTGCAGCCGTTGGTAGAAGTGGAGAAGGCCGAGTGGATGGATGCAGCTGAAGGCAAAGCCCGGGTGACGGTAAAAGTGAGCCGAAACAAAGACCAGTTCCCGCGCGATGGTAAACAGGTGGAAGTGAGCACCGGGGTCTACGATCTGCGGCTATTTCGAGACGGGCAGTTGGTGGGGTGGGCACCGAAGTCGAGCGTGGAGTGGCAACTGGAACCTCCACCCAGTGGTCCAGACAAGGAGAAGGACCAAGCTTTGGATCTGCAGCGCTGGCGGGAGAAGACGCGCATTGCTCTGGACCGAGATGGCAGCAAGGAACTGACATTTACGGTACAGGTGCCGCGACGAGCAGATCTGAAGCAGGTGACATTCACGGCCTATGCGTTCAACGAAGATCGCGTGAAGAGCACGACGACGAACAAAGTCCTGCTCACCTCAGATCTAAAGGCGCGTACGGGCAAAGCCTACATTGTAAGTGTGGGAGTTAATCGGACGGAGAGCAGCCCGAACTGGGACTTGCAGTATGCGGCCAATGACGCGCGAAGGATGAGCGAAGTCGTAAGCCAGAAACTGCGTATCACGAAGCAGTTCGGTGAGGTAGTGCCGCTGGTGCTAGTGTCGGATCAACCGGGGCGGCAGAAGGTAGGAGAGGCCGCAGCGACGAAGGTGCATCTGCAAGCATTACTGGACGTGCTGGCGGGACGTCTGAAGGTGGACGAGCAATTGAAGAGAGAGATTCCGCACATTGAGAAGGTGGAGAAGGCGGAACCAGAGGATTTCGTGCTGCTGTCGTTTTCCAGTCATGGCTACACGGACGAGCACGGGGTGTTCCACATGGTGCTAGCAGATATCGGGAAGAATCAGCCGCAGGACCGCATCACGGAGGAGTTGCAGGAGCGGACGCTGTCGAGTGATGAGTTATCGGGTTGGCTGCGAGAGGTGGACGCCGGTGAGTTGGTGATGATCGTGGACACCTGCCACTCGGAAGCGACGGTGGCATATGACGGGTTCAAGCCTGGGCCGATGGGGAGCCGAGGGTTGGGACAGTTGGCCTACGACAAGGGGATGCGCATTTTGGCAGCTAGCAAATCGAACGAGGAGGCGATGGAGCTACCGACGCTCAAGCAGGGGTTGTTGAGCTATGCGCTAGTCGAAGAGGGACTGGTGGAGGGCAAGGCAGCGAAGGACGGGAAGGTAATGATGACTGATTGGCTAGCGTACGGGGAGAAGGAAGTACCGGAGCTGTACAAAAGAGGCAAAGCCAAGGGGCCCGACGACAGCAAGTCTACTGCGGCGAACGGACGGGATGTGATCTATCTGGGACCTGATCAGGTGTCCTCCGCCTACCAGCAACCCGTGCTCTTCGATTTCTCGAAACAAAGCGATATCACTCTTGGCATATTTTAAACCTCGTACGCGGACTCGCTGGAGGGTTCTACTTTTCGATACCTGGCTTCGCGCTGGAATTGCACCCGATGAGAAAGTCATTGTCGCCGGACTGCAATGTCATTTAGAAAGTCTTGGCAACTCCTGCTCGCGGATGCGAATCCTTGGTAGCCTTTCTTTACCGACGCGCAACACTAACAGTTTTTTGCTCCATTTATGATCCACGAAACCCTTCCGACCCTGACTGAAACCGTTCTTGGTAGCCATCCGTGTTGCGTAGTTTCAGTAACTTACGTCAGGACACATTGCTTTCACGGCGGTAACACGGGTTCAAATCCCGTCGGGGACGCCAGTTTTAGAGCGGTGGGCCTTTCTGGTAACGCTACGGTAACCTCGGAATCTCTTCTCTGGCGTTGAAGATGGCGCAACCTGATCAGGAAGCGAAGAACGTCAAGCCGTTCGCTGAGTTCTTGGAATCCACTCCGCCCTACACTTCAGAAGCCATTTCGGACTTAGCCGATCAGAAAATAATCGGGCCTAGCACAGGTCGTTTTGTCCTTGCGCAGCCGGACATCCAGCTGCATTGCGACCAGGAATCATGCAAAGGAATCAGATTCTTCTACAACACTGGGGGAGAAAAACATCTAGGTGACGAGAGCTGGCAGAATTGCTTTCTCTCCTACGTTTGCAGAAACTGCCGTAGGACGGTCAAGACCTACGCGCTTATTGTGCGCCGCCTCGGCACTTCCGGTGCGGGGGGTGCAATGAAGTACGGAGAGGTACCAGTCTTCGGGCCTCCGACCCCTTCGAGAGTCATCACCCTGATAGGGCCCGATCGTGACATGTTCTTACGAGGAAGACAGGCCGAGAACCTCGGCTTCGGCATTGGTGCATTCGCGTACTACCGCCGAGTCGTCGAAAATCAGAAGGGACGCATTATCAGCGAAATCACGAAGGCGTCAGCCAAACTCGGCGCATCACCTGAAGTGATCGCAGAACTTGTGCAGGCGGAAAAGGAAACACAATTTAGCAAAGCGATCGATCAGATCAAGATCGGAATCCCCGCCGCCTTGATGATTAACGGCCACAATCCGTTAACTCTACTTCACACCGCATTGAGTGGGGGATTGCACGGCCAGAAAGACGAAGACTGCCTAGAGATTGCACAGGAGATAAGACTCGTTCTGACGGAATTAGCAGAGCGAATTTCCCAGGCCCTCAAGGAAGAGGCAGAGCTGAAGCAAGCCGTATCACGTCTCATGAACCGTAAGAAGGAAACGAAGTGAGAGCCCCAGACACTTCGGTCCCGGCCCTTGCGCTGGCCAGCACCTTTGCTAGACTTCTTGGCGCGATTGGCGAGCTTCGATGAAGTGTGCGCAGCTACGGGGACTGCATGGCTAGAGAGCCAGCAAACACGCATCAATCTGCCCCATACCACAGTAAGTGACATCACCCCGCTCTTTCGCCTCCTATGGTCAACAACTGATACATCACTCATAGAGGTCTGCGAACTAGCGACGTATTTGAGACACTTCCTCCGCGATACCGCACTCAGGAACATCGTCAAAGACCTTCAGGCCGAGAACAAGTACGATCCGACGCTGCTTGAGTTAGCATTCGCCTATCGTTGGGCGAAGGCTGGCGCTGACGTCGAGCTGCGGCCCTGCGTTCCGAAAGGTGAAGCTGATTTTGTAGCGCGGATTGGAGGATTGCCGTTCACGGTGGAAGTGAGTGGTTTTCCGAATGATATTTTTTCGACCCTACAGTGGCGCATCCCCAACATCGCAGACGATGTCGTTAAGAGTGTTCTTGGCAAGATCGAACCTTTTGCCGTGAAAATCCGTCTATCAGTTCTACCAACGGGTGACGCAGAGCAGGCCATTCGCCTCGCGGTATTGGAAGCCTGCCGCCGTTTGAAGAAGGAGATCATCACAAATGCTCTCGCAACCGTGTCCATCGAGACCGATTTTGCTAAGGTCGATGTAGAGCGCATCACTGAAGCAACGGAGGACAACCCCATGACTCATGATCCGTACAAACGGGTCGTGGATCAACGAGAGCATGATTGGACTTGCTTCGTGAGGATCACGATGAACCGCAAACCTGAGGACGGGACGCGCTTTGAGGCTTTGTTCGATCCGACCGCTGTGGAGCGGCTTCGTGTCTTTGTGAAGATGCCTCCCCAAGGCGGAGATCAGGCCGATCGACTCCGTAAGAAGTTCAAGAAAGAGACTTCTCAATTACACGGCATAGCAGGACCCCGCATAGTGATTTTGGACGTTTCTGCGCTCGCTCAAGATGCTCGAAACATAGACTCTGCAACACTGTCGATGGTTCGTGATCTGATGCGGGCAACGCCGGAACTTGCCTGCACTTGGCTTGTTCGACGCACTTGGACGACCGCTTACCGTTTTAGGTATCAGATCGCTCTCATCGAGAACCCGAATAGCGTCTACCAGCTTCCGGTCTCCTTCCTGAGCACTCTCACGTATCGTGAGTGGAAATGGGATTTCATTACGGAGAAAGAACTCGTATCGGTGAGCTATGAAGCTGATCTGCAAGACTACGCGAACCGCCATCCAATTTAGGGTTGCTGACCTTTTGTTGTGACGTGGGTCATTGTGCGTCGCAATGCCTGATTAGCGTATCTTTCGGCACCCCGATCTCAGCCGCGATGTCACGCCAGCTTAGACCCTCTTTGCGGAGCTTCAGAGCGCGGTCCGTATCGACTTCAACAGTTGGCCTACCGAATCGCACGCCGCGTCTCTTGGCTGCGCGTTGACCAGCTATGACCCGCTCTCGGATCGTGGAGCGTTCCAGTTCTGCGACCGCTGCGAGAACTGTGAAAATCATTTTCCCCGTCGGTGTGCTGGTGTCGATGCTTTCCTTTAGGCTGACAAAATCAACACCCAACGCTGCGAACTCCTCCAATGCTCTGAGCAAGTGCGATGTGGAGCGTGCGAACCGGTCAAACCGCCAGACGGCAACTGCGTCAAACTTCCCGCGCTTGGCATCAGCCATGAGCCGATCCAGCGCAGGACGTCGATCCTTGGCACCGCTCATTTTGTCGCCGTAGATTTCGACTATTTCCCACTTACGGAAAGCGGCATACTCGGTGAGTTCATTCACCTGTAGGTCTGCGTTCTGCTCGCCTGTGGATACTCTGACGTATAGCGCGACTCGTTTCGGTTTCATGAATGATTGCCTCCACCGCGAACTTAGCATGTGTTCTTCAGAAGCTCGGCAGAGCGGTTCGCAAGCGACACGAACAGTTGGAAATAGAGTTCTTGACATGTCTCATAAGTTATAACATGTGAGACATGCAAAACAGGGAAAGCTGAGTTAGCGGAATCAATGGCTTAGCGAACCACTTTCTAGAGGACATTTGCGACACTTATTTCCGACTTGGTTTTGTCGGTGACTGGCTCCGGCGGGTTCACCGATGGCGGTGGACCCGAAACCTTTGGTCTGGTCTAAGGAAAGCATGGTAGGGCGGGGGGCTGTCGAGCGGAACGGCGTCGGTGCCCTGCAAGTTATGAGCCGTTTGGAAGGTGTCCACAGCCCGCCTGATCGTCGGGACGGGGGTTCAATGAGTGTAATGGCCTGGTTTCGTCAACCGTGCGTGCTAAGCTTCTGACTCGGCTTTAAAATTAGAACCGTCATGACTACTGCCCGTACTTCACTTCTGAGACCAGTCCTTCTTCTTCTCTGCGCCACTGCTCTCGGCAGCAAGAATAATGCTCCAGCATCGTCCCTGATCGAGCAGGCGAGGCATCTTTCTGACATTCGCACAGAAGGTGCGCCACCATTTCAGCTTCGGATGAGCTTCAGAGTCATTCAGCGAAGTGGCATTGCAACGGAGGGCGTTTACAAAGAAGTGTGGATTTCGAAAGCGCAATGGCGAAGGGAAACAGAGATAGGAGCCTTTCGTCGGATTGAAGTCGGCATGGGCCGAAAACGATGGCTTCTTGATAGTTCCACGGTTATCCCGGAACACATTGGAGAAATTCCTCACCTTTTCGAATTTGGCAGCTTTCCCGGCAAGTGGAAGTCGGCAAAGGACCGCGAGATCAACGGAGTCAGCGCGCGTTGCATAGAGCAAAAAAGCGACCTCGGCTTTTCCGCGCTGTGCTTCGCTAAAGCTAATGGCGCAATCGTTGCCGAATTTCGACCGTGGCTATTAAGCACTCGAATCGGAGAAAGGGCTTGTTCCTACTCCGATTACGAAAAGTACGGTGACCGGATGTTCGCAACATCCTACCAGTGTGACGAGGATAAGCGCCCGTTCTTACAAGCAAGAACAGTAGAGTTGATCGCTGCGCCCGCCACCCAAGATTCGTCGCTCTTTGCACCGCCAAACGGAGCAAAGGAATCGCTAAATTGTCTCGATTCCATTGAACCACCAAAAGTGCTTTCCGCACCTAACCTGCCACCCCCCACTCGATCCTTCACCGGAACAGTTCTGGTTTTGGTCAGCACCGTTATCGGCACGGATGGAAGAACTCACAACTTAAGGGTCACCTCCGAACCGAGACAGCCGTTCGACGAAACAGCCTTAGCAACTGTACGCCAGTGGCGCTTTATGCCCGGAAGCTGTGGCGGAGAACCGATGGAAACAGAGATTTTCGTGCAAGTCGCCTTCACGCATTACTAGCAACCCGCGTTCCCTCCGACTCGGACGTAGCAAGTCTGTTGCTTGTTGCAAAATCGCGATTACACTCATTGACCCGAGAAACCTATTAGGAACCCGAGAAGCCGAACAGCAGAGTTCAAACGAAGTTGGTTTGGGACGCCAACGTCACTGAGCTCCGCCACCAACCGCCAAGGCACATCTCACTCATCACCGTATTGGACGGTTCAACGAACAGTCTTTTCTGACTGAGACGAATCTTTCTGGAAAGAAGGCTTTGGCAAGTTGATGCCGTCCATCGGCGTTCAATTTCTCGTTTTGGAGGTTGGTGCATCCTTCCGTCGAGACTCGACGGAACACGAGTTGCCCCTTCAGGTAGGCACACCAAGCTTCGGAAGCAACCATTGAGTTAGAACGACATAAGCGACGACAAGAACGATTATCCATGCCCAATCTGGCATTCAGTTCGCTCCTTGCGGCAAACCGTTCTTTATTCTTTGCCCACCGCGCGTTTTCCGTCCGACCAGAGCATATTTTTGCAGGACCTCGCCGCGACGCGCTGTGCTGTGGCATACCAGCTCGCAAAGCTTGAAGACAAAGGGATCAGCGATGCTGTAGAAGGTGTGATTTCCCGACCGCTCGCGCCCGACAAGACCAGTGTCAAACAGAATCTGCAGGTGCCTCGAAATGTTGGGCTGACTTGCTTCCAGGCGATCTGCGATCTGGTTGACCGTCATTGGGCAGTTTTCCAGCGCCTGTAGGATGCGAAGGCGGCAACGGTCGCCCAACACCTGAAACCGCCGAGCCACCAAGTCGATGATCTTTTCGTGCATCCGCATCTGCCCTTCTCGAATGTGGAGATTACATCTACTATATAATTATATATGAATATACACATCGTGGCGACGAAGCAATTCCAGGGAGTGAAGGGAATGCGACCCGACATCGAGCAAGCTCTAGGGTTGTTAAAGGGCGGCGATGAGAACGCCCTCGAGGGAGCAATCGCGCTCTTGCAGCAGGCGGTGTTCGCGTTCGGAATGCGGCTCTGCGGCCATCGGGAGGATGCGGAAGACACGATGCAGGAAGTGCTGGTGAAGGCGATTCCGTACCTGCCAAAGTTCGACAACTCCCGAGCCTTGGCGAAATGGTTGTACACGGTCGCCAAGAATCACTGTCTGATGACCCGCCGTAAGAGCAAGTTTGCGCCGAAGCATGAACTGTCGCTCGAGGAACTAATGCCGGACCGCGAGGAGTTGGAACAACTCGACAGTTCATCGATCCCGAATCCCGAAAGCTCGACGATTCGCGGGGAACAGGCTCAGCGGTTAAGAGAGGCAATTCGCGCGCTGCCTCCCCACTATCGGATCGTGCTTGTCCTGCGTGACATGGAAGGCTTTACCGACGAAGAAGCCGGTGAGGTCACCGGCCTGCGTCCCGGAACCATCCGCATCCGCCTTCATCGGGCTCGTCTGTTCGTACGGAAGGAATTGCAGCAGAAGGAGCATCCAGGTAGTTCCCAACGCTCCTCCGATACTCTTCACCGTAGTGGAAATTGCCGAAAAATGTTCGCCGGGCTTTCCGATTACCTCGATGGGGAGCTCGACGACTTTTCTTGTGACGAAATCGAAGCCCACCTCGAGGGATGCGAACCGTGTAAGAAGTTTCTCGACAGCTTAAGGGCAACAATCCAAACCTGCCAAAACTCTCCCGCTGAGTGCCCGGACCGACAAAAAACAGCGGTCCTGAGAAAACAACTCCTGGCAACCTACAGTCGGGCGCTTGCGACGAGCGGGAAGTAACTGCATCAAAGGACTTTAGACAGTCTCTGCACTAACTTCGTTTTCTGCCTTTTCCTCCTGTAACAGAATCCCGCCGATTGCATTTATTGCTATGGCACGCCGATAGAGAAGGCAGAGAGGAAGCGCACCATGATTTCCGCGAGAGTGGAACTTACGCAGGCGCTAAGCCAACAGAGACAATTCGTTGCGCACACCGGCAGCGAGCATTTTTTCTTGCTCGACGACAGCGCCGGGGGGACGGGCCCGAAGCCCATCGAACTGGTCGCGGCCGGACTTGCCGGATGCACGGCTTTCGACGTCATAACGATACTTCGCCAGAAGTATCACCAGAAAGTCACCGGGTATGAGGTACGCGTGGAAGCGGACCAGGCTGAGCGCCCGCCGCAAATCTTTACCAACGTCCGCATTCACCACGTCGTTCGTGGATTTGACATTGACACATCGGCTATCGAACAGGCAATTCACCTATCGGAGGAGAAGTATTGCTCCGTTGGGGCCATGGTGCAGAAGACAGCTGCCTTCCGCACGACGTTTGAGGTTGTGACTGAGAAGACGGAATGGATGAATCGGGCAGAACCCGCGGAAACCGGTGCATGAGAAGTCCTGATCCGGTTCTCTTGGTAACCGCCTGAGCGCTCGACATTACGGCTTGAGAACTCACCCAATGAAGACGATGGAGAGACAAAATCAAGATTCCACACGAATGGGTCGTCGCAACATGAGCGTTCATGCTCGACGTGCGGTTCTATCGATTCTGATTGTGATGTTGCCGTGCACAACTGAGAGGTCATTCTCCCAAACGTCGACCGAGCCGTCCCCTCTTTCACTGCAACAGGCCTCGAGCATCGCACTGGAAAAGAACCCGCTTCGCAAAGCGGCGCTGGCCGACAAGAAAGTATCGGCGGCCGGAGTGCGAGAAGCGCAATCGTTCCTGATGCCGCGCGTGACATTCTCTGAAGTCGCCACCCGAGGTGACGATCCTGTTTACATCTTCGGTAGCAAGCTGCGACAGCAGCGGTTCACGACGAACGACTTTGCGCTGAATATGCTGAACACACCGCTGCCTTACGGCAATTTCACAACCCGTTTCGGCGGAACCTGGAACCTGTTTGATTCCTTTGCTTCCTGGCACGGAATCAATCGCGCCAAGGCAATGAGTGTTGCCGCAAGTCACCAACTGGAGCGCACCGATCAGGAGATCCTTTTCCGAGTCGTCCAGTCTTACTACGGCGTGCTGCTCGCTTCAAAGCAGTTAGATGTCGCCGAGCAGGCCGAGAAAACAGCGAAGTCCATCATGGATCGTAGTCAGGTGCGCTTCGATGCCGGGTTGGTCGTGGAGTCCGACCTGCTGAGCGCCAAGGTGCGCTTGGCCAGCCGAGAGCAGGAACTTATCCGCGCGCGGAACAATCTGGAGATGGCCCGAGCCCAGCTGAACACCGCGGTGGGCGTACCGGCTGACTCTCGGTACCGACCCGTAGACTCGCTGGCGGAAAAGAATCTGGTCGCGGCTCCTCTGCTCGAACTGGAGCAAACGGCTCTCACGACCCGCTCCGATCTCAAACGGATCGAAGCGCAGCAATCGGCGCAAGAATTGAGCGTGGCGATTGCGAAGTCGTCTTTCGGTCCGCGGCTGAATGCTTTTGCGGGATGGGAACTCGACAATCCTGCGTTTCTTGCCGGCGGTGGTGGGAACAACTGGCTGGGAGGAATCGAGCTTCAGATCGACTTGTTTCAAGGCGGAGCGAAGCGAGCTGCCCTGTCACGGGAGCGGGCCAACGCGGAAAAAATCGCAGCTCTGAAGCAGGCTGCCAACGATGCCGTCCGTCTCGAGGTCCGGCAGGCTTACTACGAGCAGGATGCCACGCGGCAACAGGTAGAAGTCGCGCGCAGCGCGATCGATCAAGCGCAAGAGAGCTTGCGCATTAGTCAGGATCGCTACGACGGTGGCCTGCTTACGATCACCGATCTTCTGGGAGCAGAAGAAGCCGCTCGCCGAAGCCAAACCGATTACTGGCAGGCGGTTTATCAATATCACATTAGTTACGCCAACCTGGAGTTGGCCAGCGGCACCTTGAATCTACAGTCCCCGGTGGTTATGCCATGAACCTGATTTTTCGTGAAAGAACGAAACTCCCGATGAAACCCGCATTCGTAGCAGCGACGGCGCTCATTTTGATGACTCTCATGGCCGCGCTTGTCGGCTGTTCTGGTGAACGTGAGACCGTCAATGCGGCCCCGGAAACGGTAGGCAATGTGTCTGTGATCTCCGCGCGGGCGGCAATCATTCCCGATGTGGTTGAGGCGGTGGGAACCCTCCACGCCGCCCAGACCAGCCAACTGGCTGCCCAGATGATGGGGAACATAGTCGAGATCCGCGTGCGCGAAGGGGACCACGTCCGGCGCGGGCAAGTTCTCGCTGTCATTGACGACGCGCAGCCCCGGGCCGCTCTCGACCGCGCTTCGGCGGCTGATTTGGCGGCCCAGCAGCAGGTCACTGCATCTGAATCGGATTTCGTGCTCGCCGATGCAACCTTTAGGCGCTACCAGGCTCTTTTTGACAAGAAGTCTGTCAGTCCGCAGGAATTTGACGAAGTCAAGGCGCGCTATCAAGGTGCCCAGGCGCGCCGAGAGATGGCACGTGCCAGCCAAGCCCAGGCGAAAGCCGCACTCCAACAGGCTCGCACGGCGCTGGCCTACACACACATCGTGGCTCCATTCGATGGACTCGTAACCGAGAAGAAAGCCGATGTTGGCACGCTCGCCGGTCCCGGCATGCCGATCTTCACCATCGAAGATCTCGGTCGCCGGCGATTGGAAGCCACGGTCAATGAGACCGACCTCCGTTACGTGCGCCAGGGGCAGCAAGCACCGGTTCTGATCGATTCCTTGGGAGATCGTGAACTCAACGGAAAAGTCGTTGAGACCGTTCCGACAGCAGAACCGGCGAGTCGAAGCTTCGTCGTCAAGGTGGAGTTGCCATCTGATTCGGCGCTGCGATCCGGTCTCTTCGGGCGAGTCCAATTCGCTCGTGGAGAACGGAATGCGCTGATGATTCCGCGCACGGCCGTCGTCGAACGCGGCCAATTGCAGGGCATCTATGTCCTAGACCAGAGCAAAGTCGCTGGCTTGCGTTACATCACTCTGGGCAAACCATCGGCTGCGGAGGTCGAAGTGCTGGGCGGGTTGCAGGCAGGAGAGATGGTGGTCGCCAATCCCGACGGCCAGGAACTAAGCGGCAAGAAAATCGAATCTCGGTAGGAGCAGGAATGGGGCCCGAAAAGAACAATCTGCACCGGGAAAATGCTGCTCAGTCTGCCCTCGGACTGGCGGGAAAAGTAGCTCACACTTTTATTGACTCCAAGCTGACTCCGCTGGTAATCGCGGCCGCACTTCTGCTCGGCATGTTTGCCATCCTCGAAACCCCGCGCGAAGAGGAACCGCAGATCGTGGTTCCGATGCTCGATGTCTTTGTGCAGATGCCGGGCGCATCTTCGCAGGAAGTGGCCCAGCGCGTCAGTCTGCCGATGGAGAAACTGCTGCGCGAGGTCCCGGGCGTCGAATACATCTACTCAATCAGCCATCCCGGCATGAGCATGCTGATCGTGCGTTTCTATGTCGGAACAAGAGAAGAAGACGCGATCATTCAGACGTACAACAAGCTTTATTCGAATCTCGATCGTATTCCCCCGGGCGTTTCTCAGCCCGTGATCAAGGTCCGTTCGATTGATAACGTTCCCATCATGGCCCTGACGCTTTGGGGCAAGAATTATGACTCTTATCGTCTGCGGCGAATCGCGGGAGAACTCGAAGATTCTCTGAAGAAACTGGACAATGTCTCGGAAACGACGATTATCGGCGGACAACCTCGGCAAGTACGAGTCGTCCTCGACACCGAGCGCCTGGCGGCATATGGGTTGACGCCCGCAGCAGTGGTCAGCCAGTTGCAAGATGCGAACCGGCGCGGCCAGGCCGGCAGTTTTTCCCGTGACAATCGTGAGTTTCAGGTCGAAGGCGGTTTGTTCTTCGCCCGCGCCGACGATCTGCAGCAGGTAGTCCTCGGCGTCCACAATGGCCATCCCGTGTATCTGCGCGACGTTGCTGAAAAAATCGAAGATGGACCCGCCGAGCCCGAGAACTATGTCCTGTTCGCAAATGCCAAGGGAACCACTGGTCAGATCGTAAATCCCGAATATCCAGCGGTAACTATCACGCTTGCCAAGCGCAAGGGAACGAACGCCAGCATCATCGCCGACAATGTCCGGGAAAAGATAAAATCCCTCCGCGGATACTTACTGCCGCAGGATTTGGATGTCACGGTCACGCGCAACTACGGCGAGACCGCCAAGGATAAGTCCGACGAACTGCTGAAGCACCTGCTGATCGCAACGCTCTCCGTCACGCTGCTGATTGCTCTCGCTCTCGGCTGGCGGGAGTCGGGCGTGGTCTTACTGGCGGTTCCGGTTACTCTGGCCCTGACTCTGGCAATCTTCTATCTCTTCGGATACACGCTGAACCGCGTCACGCTGTTTGCCTTGATCTTCTCCATCGGCATCCTGGTGGACGACGCCATTGTTGTCGTCGAAAACATCGTTCGACACTTCCGCTTGCCGGCGCGCCGCGGGCGCTCTCTTGTGGACGTTGCCGTCGAAGCCGTCGATGAAGTGGGGAACCCCACGATTCTGGCAACGTTTGCGGTTATCGGAGCGATTCTGCCGATGGCCTTTGTTCGCGGCCTCATGGGGCCCTACATGCGGCCGATTCCGGTCGGGGCATCAGCCGCAATGGTTTTTTCTCTAATCGTCGCTTTCGTCGTTTCGCCCTGGGCAGCACTGAGACTCTTGCGGCACTACGCGGGAGATTGCGGCCACAATCATCAGGAAGCGGAGGGATGGACCACGCGGTTTTACCGCAAGGTCATGAATCCCCTGATTCTTGACGTCAGAAGGCGCTGGATCTTCCTGAGCACTGTGGTTGTGCTGCTTCTGGCTGCCGCCGCTTTCGTTCCTCTGAAGTGGGTGCGCGTGAAGATGTTGCCTTTCGACAACAAGAGCGAGTTCCAAGTCATTCTTGACATGCCCGACGGCACACCGCTTGAACAAACGACCCGCGTCGCACAGGCCCTGGGAGATTATCTCGGTCAGCAGCCTGAGGTTACCAACTATCAGATCTACGCAGGAACCTCCGGGCCGTACAACTTCAATGGTCTGGTGCGGCACTATTTTCTGCGCCGCCAGCCCAATCAGGCCGACATTCAGGTAAATCTCCTTTCGCGTCACAACCGCAAAGCCCAGAGTCACGAGATCGCGCGTCGGCTGCGGCCTGACTTGGACAGAATCGCAGCGCCGTTTGGGGCACGCATCAAGGTCGCCGAAGTCCCGCCAGGTCCGCCGGTTCTAGAGACGCTGGTCGCAGAAGTCTACGGACCGGACTACAAAGGCCAAATCCAGCTGGCCAATCAGATTAAGCAGGTCTTTCAGCAAACTCGAGGCGTCGTAGACGTGGACTGGTATGTTGAAGATCCGCAAACCAAATACGATCTCAAAGTTGATCTCAACAAGGCTTCTCTCCACGGAATCTCGGCGGCGGACGTGGCCCGGACCCTGCAGATCGGGCTTGGCGGCGCTGATGCCGGCCTCCTGCACGACCCGCAGTCGCGCGAGGACGTTCCCATCCAAGTGCGGTTATCGCGACCCGATCGCTCGAGCATTCAGGATCTCTCGAGTCTGAAGCTGACTACTCCCTCGGGTGGTCAGATTGCGCTGCAGGAAATGACCGACCTGCAGCAAACCACAATCGACACCAGTGTCTATCGCAAGAACCTCATGCCGGTGGTGTACGTCACCGGAGACGTCGCAGGGGAAGAAGAGAGCCCGGTCTATGCGATTGGCAAGATGAGCGATGCCATCGATAAGATCAAATTGTCGGATGGCTACGCCGTCAAGCAATACAAGGGCACCGCCATGCCGGAACGCACCGACCGATATTCGATGAAATGGGATGGCGAGTGGCACATCACGATCGAAGTCTTCCGTGATCTAGGATTAGCCTTCGCGGCCGTCCTGGTCCTCATCTATGTATTGGTGGTCGGCTGGTTCAAGAGCTTCAAGACCCCATTGGTCATCATGGCTCCGATCCCGCTGACGCTGGTCGGCATCCTCCCGGCCCATGCCCTGATGGGCGCATTCTTCACCGCGACATCGATGATCGGGTTTATCGCCGGTGCCGGCATCATCGTACGCAATTCGATCATCCTGGTGGACTTCATCGAACTCCGGCGTTCGCAGGGAATGGCGCTGGAAGAAGCGGTCGTGGACGCCGGTGCGGTCCGTTTCCGGCCAATGCTGCTGACTGCAGCCGCGGTCGTTGTCGGGGCCTGCGTCATTTTGTTCGACCCCATTTTTCAGGGGCTCGCGCTCTCATTGATGGCGGGCGAAGTAGCGTCAACGGTTCTCTCGCGTATGGCAGTGCCGGTTCTTTATTACATGAGCGAGAGAGGATCGCAGCCGTTGCCGCACCCTCATTCACCTGAAAATATTGCGGAATGCGAGACTCCGCAGTGCACAGTTCCGTAAAACACATGCACATTCATCCCGGGGAGGCGTGGCGATGACGGTAGAACGCGGACTTCGCTTAATGGCGGGAATATTTATTCTGCTCTCGTTGGCACTGGGGCATTGGGTGAGCCCCCATTGGTATCTGTTTACAGCTTTTGTCGGTCTAAATCTCTTTCAGTCTGGATTAACGAATTGGTGCCCAGCTATGTTTCTACTACGGAAGTTGGGAGTTCCCGAAGCATGTCAAACGGTCACAAAAGCGGAATCTGTGAGCGTCAGCAGAAAATGAAGTCCATTGTGAACTGTGGTAGTCTGGGCGCTTGGGGGCACTGATCGCTTGGGCTCCGACTTCTTGCAAGAGAACGGTTTCGGATGAGGAAAGCACGCCCGAGGAAGCGGGCCCATCGAACCGCAAGCGACTTGAAGGGCCTTCCTCGCAACCTCTCTTCGGACTCTCTCGAGAGCCTGTCGCCTAATACTCCACACTCAACCGTACGGTCGGCTTTTTCTGGGAAGGCGCGATGGGTCTGTCTGCTCCTGATCGCGGCGAACTTGATCGTCTATGCCCCGGTGTTGCATCACGCCTTTGTTAATTATGATGACGACCAGTACGTCACTGCAAACGCGGTGGTCCAGCGTGGACTGACCTGGCACGGTGTTTCGTGGGCCTTCAGGACAGGATACGCCGTCAACTGGCACCCGCTAACCTGGCTGTCCCACATGCTTGACGTTCAGCTCTACGGGTTAGACCCCGGCCCACACCATCTCACAAATCTGCTGTTTCACACCGCCAATACTTTGCTGCTGTTCGGGTTGCTGCATCACATGACGGGGGCTCTGGGCAGAAGCGCGTTTGTGGCGGGATTGTTCGCGGTCCATCCGCTGCACGTCGAGTCGGTGGCCTGGGTGGCGGAACGTAAAGATGTCCTGAGCACTTTGTTTTGGATGCTGACCCTGTGGGCGTACGTTGAGTATGTGAGGCGGCCACGCGTGCGCCGGTATTGGTTGGTTGTCTTGTTCTTTGCCCTCGGGTTGATGGCAAAGCCGATGTTGGTGACACTCCCGTTTGCCCTGCTCCTGCTGGATTTTTGGCCCTTGGGACGCGTGGGAGTGGGACCCAATCCTGTGGGTAGATGGGCGCTGTCTCGCGATACGTGGGCCACAACGCTCCGCCTGGTGTGGGAAAAACTCCCGCTGCTGGCTCTCAGTGTCGTGTCAAGCGCCGTGACTTTTGTAGTCCATCATCGGCGAGGAGGAGACGTAATTAGCCTCGGCTTGCTCCCGCTCAAGCTCCGCGTGGCAAACGCGCTCGTGTCGTACGTCGCCTACGTCGGCAAGATGCTATGGCCCACGCGCCTGGCGGTGTTCTATCCCTATCCCCACTCACTCCCTGGATGGGGGATAGCAGGGGCATTTCTAGGTCTGATGGGCATATCCGTCGCGGTGATGCGGGCAAGCTTGCGGCACCCGTATCTACCTGTGGGATGGTTCTGGTATCTGGGGACGCTGGTTCCGGTCATCGGGCTGATTCAAGTGGGGGATCAGGCGATGGCGGATCGCTACAGTTATGTTCCGCTCATTGGATTGTTCATCGTTGTGGCGTGGGGCGTTCCAGACCTGCTGTCCCGATGGCATCTTCGGCGGATCGCTCTTCCGGCCGCGGCCGGCCTGGTAATGATGGCGTGCGCGATCTCTGCTAGGGGTCAAGTTCAGTATTGGAAAGATAGTACGACGCTCTGGATGCACGCGTTGGCAGTAACCACCGCAAACAATATCGCCGACAACAACCTAGGTATGGTCCTGGCTGGAGAGGGAAAACTCGACGAAGCCATCCCTCATTACCTCGAAGCTTTACGCATCAAACCCGATTACGCCGACGCGCATAACAATTTGGGAGTGGCTCTGGCCGACGAGGGAAAACTCGACGAAGCCATCGTGCATTACTCGGCAGCTCTACGCATCAAACCGGACTACTCTGATGCGCATAATAATTTGGGAGCGGCTCTGGCGGACCAGGGAAAAGTCGACCAAGCCATTGCCCAATACACCGAGGCTTTGCGCATCACACCCGACTCCGCCAAGGCGCATAACAATTTGGGAGTGGCTCTGGCCAGCCAGGGAAAATTTGACGATGCCATTGCCCAATACATCGAGGCTTTGCGCATCAACCCCGACTCTGCCGATGCGCATAACAATTGGGCGGGCGTTCTGATCGGCCAAGGAGAGCTCGAAGAGGCCATTGCCCAGTGCGCAGAGGCCTTGCGCATCAACCCTGGCTCTGCCGATGCGCATAACAATTGGGGAGTGGCTCTGGCCGATGAAGGAAAGCTCGACGAGGCCATAGCCCACTTCTCCGAAGCTTTACGCATCGAGCCCAACGATACAAAGGCACGTGACAATTTGAGTGTCACTCTGGCTAGACGTGGGAAGGGACCTGAGCGCGGCACCAATTAGAGAGTGGTTGTTGATGTAAGCAGATAGGATCAGAAGATGGAACCGAGTCAGGGATTTGCGATCTACCCCAGCCTTCGCGATCGCGTCGTCGTAGTCACAGGTGGCGCCAGCGGCATAGGCGAGGCGATCGTCGAAGCCTTCGCGCTCCAGCACGCACAGGTAGTTTTTTTGGATATTCAGGATGAGGCGGCGGAGCAACTTACGAAGAGGCTCACGCCGACCGCCGCGAGTGTGCCGGAGTATTACCATTGCGATTTAACCGATATTGCCAAGTTGCAACAGACAGTTCAAACCATTCTGCACAGATTTCAAACGGTGGATGTTCTTGTGAACAATGCCGGCAACGATACTCGCCACAAGATCGATACGGTTACATCTGCCTATTGGGACCAGGCGATCGCTGTGAATCTGAAACACCAGTTCTTCATGTCGCAAGCCGTTATTCCGTCGATGCGCAAAGCGCAGCGGGGCTCGATCATAAATATGAGCTCGATTGGATGGGTGATCCCCTCCACCGAACAGGTGGTCTACGTGGCGTCAAAGGCCGCGATCGTCGGGCTGAGCCGCACGCTTTCCCACGAACTCGGCATTGACAATATCCGCGTCAATTGCGTCATGCCCGGAGCCATTCTCACGGAACGGCAGCAGCGGTTGTGGCTTACCGATACATACAAGGCCGCGATATTGGCGAATCAGGCTCTGAAGAGAATGATCCTGCCAGAAGAGGTAGCGCGCCTAGTTTTATTTCTGGCCGCGGACGACAGTTCGGCGATTACGAACCAGAGCTATGTGATTGATGCCGGATGGGTTTAACTGCAACGGCTTGTGTAAGGAGTAGCATCACTAGGCATTGCGAGCATACCTTTTCACAACACTCGAGTTCACTTTTCCAGCTCCAGTTGCAGACCTCCCAGGATGCCAGACGGCAGCGCCTGCAGATTTCCCATATCTTGAGGTACGAACCGCTCGCCATATCTCTCGTTGAGCAAGCGGTAATCCGGAATTGCGCGGCCAGCCAACGAGTTGATTGCTGTGTTACCAACTATGATCCGCAGACTATTGTTTCCGACGGTAAGCAACCTGGTTACATCAAGGGTGTACGGTGGATGCCAGACGACGCCCGCGCGTTCGCCGTTGACATAAACCTCAGCCGCTTCCCGAATGGGGCCTTCAAGATAGGCCTTCATACTGAATTGCGGCAGAGGGGTCGGTTCCTCAATTGGGGAGCCCCGGCCGAAATCGAGGACGGCATGGATTCCCCTGCGCACATCGCGGGGCGAGAGGTTAATCATGGTTAAGTAGGTCACTTGGCCGGAATAATATTTGAAGGTGGGGTCGTCGCTCCAGGAATGAAGCTTGGCCATCGGGGCAGTTTGATTCGTTCCGCTGAATGTGACGTTCCAGTCTTTTGTGAGGTCGATTGTTCTTACAACGGTGCTTGCCGCGGGCTCAAGCCTTCGGTGCGTGATCTCAGAATTCGTGAACAGGATCAATCGTGACTCATAAGGTCGCAGGTCGAGGACAACGGCAGAGGAGTCTTCCACCGCACATATCTCGCCCGTGAATGGATCCCACCATTCGGCATGCTTTGCAGCGTGACGAAAGACTGCCTTTACATGGTGTGATTGATTGCTGGTGTTGGCAATGAAATACAAATCTGCGGCCGGGAGCTTGCGATGAATAAACCCGATGCGCGGGGTTGGCGGAGAGAGAACAACATCGGGAGTGAGATGGGTCGCCAGCGCAGTTCCTAATTGCTTCTGATCGACAACGAAGTGACCGGCGGCATCGTTCGCGACGAACAGACGTTGCGAGATTTCCCGAATCTGCCGGCCCTCAGACTCTGCGTCGATGAGGCCGGGAGCTGTTGACGGCAAAGTGCGCGCAGCAATCACAATACCGCCATTTCGAGCGTACCTTTCAATTGTCTGATAGGTCGCGAGCGGTATTCGGTCAATGGCCGGCAGAATCAAGACTGGGTACGGAATGCCCACGGTGTCAATTGCGTCGGCGTCGATGAAGTCCACGTTAAAGCCAGCATCGAGAACCTGAGAAACGGTTGTGCTCACGAGGGAGTGATCGAAGGATTCATCGATGCTGAAATTGGAGCCTGGAGCGTTGAGCCCTGCTTGGGAAACCACAGGATCTGAAGAAGTGGACTTCGCTGAAAACGTTGACCAGACATCGTCGTTGGGCAGCAGCAGGGCTACGTCATTCGCGGGCTTCCCCTGGCGAAGTGCGAAGCTGACGCGTTGCAGATATCGAGTGAGGTCCGGCATCATGAATGACCACGGGTTGTGAGCGTTGAGGGCGGCTGCAGCGTACATTCGCCATCCGGGCTCGCCAGCCTCTTCAGGGGAGTATGGCCAGCCGTGGCCGACCAGTTGGTTAATGCCTTGCAAGAAATGCAGATCGGCTTCAGCCTTAAGGTCCAGAGGCGTGGCGCGAAATGCAGGAGAATGCAGCCACGTCCAGGTCTCCGACGAGATTATGGGCCTGCCAAAGAGATGCCCCGCCGAAGCTGCCCAACGGACGTCAGAGAATTCCCGCCACATCAGCAAGGATGCCTTGCCTTCACCCTCCGGAAGATCCGCATACCGGTTGCTCGAGAGCGTGACGGGTGGAAAGCCGTAAGTCTGCGACCGGAATAAAGTGTGGTGCTGTTGCGCCCATGAGTGAAGTGGAGCGAGGAAGCGCTCATTCGCCAGTTCCGTGAGAGTTCTTCCCCAATCATGGCGAATATAGGCCGTCAGCGGACCGTCATCGCCAATCAGGGCGGGTAAGTACGGGGTAAGATCGTAACCACGCCGTGCGCGAAACTGTTCGATCAGATCACCCGTCCAGTCGGATCCGTAGTCCTCCAGGCTATCGCTGAAGACGGCATACGGAGGCTGGTCGCCGAATGCTTGCATGAGGCGATCTCCAGTGGCATGGAGGTGAGTTTCGATGGCATTTCGGTCGTAGTGGTCGAGCACGAACCCCTCGGCGCCCACTGCTGCACGCTTCACGGTCATCCCGGTGCGGCTTGAGATAAAGAAGATCGCCTCGCGCACAACTTCGAACGGAGCAGACAGCTGCAGACGGCCATTGACGATTGTCGAAACTTGCTTGGCATCCTGCAGTGAAAGCCGGCCTTCTCTGATGGGAACAAGAAAGGTAGCGATCAGCTGTTCACCGGTCGCGATGTCAGGAATGGCGACAGAATCGGTTTTCGGCGGAACGGAGATCGTCTCCACGCGCAACTCGCCGGCAGCCTGGGTTACGGGGATCTGGGGGCCTCCCAAAGGCCAGCCGCTTCCCAACGTGAGGTCAACCCGCAGGCCGAGATCTCTCGCTGCAGTTGCAGCAAAGCGAATCGCGTCGATGTGCTCGTCGGAGAGGAAACGCTGGTTGTGGAACCCCGTTTTCAGATCATCAAGCGCGAGAGGGTAGAGCGTTGCGATTTCGACTCCGCCGATACCTTCGGCCTTCATCTGTTCCAGCTCGTGCTTCAACTCGGCTTTCGTGACGGCAGGGCCAAACCACCACCAGCGCACCATTATTCGGCAGTCATCGGGGGGATTCGCAAAGGCTTTTTCGAGAAGTGTCAGCCCCGCATCGTGCTGCGCTGTGCTGATCGGGATAGGAACGATACACGTGAACAGCACAACAACTATCAATGTTTTGCGGTTGAGACTGTTTTGCATAAAGGACCCTGTTTTGAACAGCTCCGTCATCTCACGTGTTACTCGGTTTCAGTGCGCGGCCCCGCCAACATAGTTGCCGTAACCGACAATGACCGTCGAACTCACCAACACAACAAGGCTAAACAGCACTAGCACGCGGGTTCTGCACCCGGCGCCGCGCCACTCCTTCAGTGCGATGCCCCAAAGTGTGCTGAAGATGATGATGCTGGCCATGTGGAGCGTCCAGCTAGAGAACTTGTATCTTCCCATCTGGGTCTCGCCCATGGTGTAGAAGAAAAACTGCATGTACCAGGTCGTACCAGCGAGAGCCGAGAACAGATAGTTGGCAAGCATGGGAGCTCTGAGAGCCGCACCTTGCGCCACCGCGACGGCTACCGCCATCTCTTCCGCCGGAGCGTCGGTGACGGCTTCAAGAATGTGCTCCTCGTCGCGGGAGGGAAGCGGACCGCGAATTTCCGATTCGAAATACTGATAGCCGGTCCGGTTGCGAATGTTCAAGATGAGGCACCAGATAAAATTGGTGGTGAAGCCGCCGGCGAGCACGACGACGAGCACGGGCAGTCCCTGCCACAAAGCCGGCGTACCGTGTTGGACGGTGAGGGCTTTGATTGGATCCCCGGCCGCAAGTCCGTAGGCGAAACAAGCGCTCATGACGCCTGAAAAGGTAGCAACGAGCAATCCCTTTTTCAGGTCGAATTCCTTGATCGAAGCCCGCTTCTGCTCGGTCGACATCTCGCGCTCTTTGGATACACCGGCTGCGCCTGCGAACGCGATACCAAGAAGGCAGATTGCAACACCGCCAAGTATGATCAGGCCTGAGTGGGTGCCGAGAACTTCGGAGGCGAACACTCCCCGGAAGATGGGGGGCATCAGCGTGCCGAATGCTGCGGTGTACCCGAGTGCCACGGCCATGCCGAGCGACATCCCCAGATAGCGCATCGTCAAGCCGAAAGTTAGTCCGCCGAGCCCCCACAAAACTCCAAATGTATACGTCCAGAAAAGGCTGCTTGCTGGAACCTCCTGAAGCACGCGAGCAAGATCGTGTGTCATCGTGAGAGCGAGAATCCAGGGAGCGATGATCCAGCTGAAAAATCCACCAACCAGCCAATAGGTTTCCCAGGCCCAGTTCTTTACCCCGCGATAGGGAACGTAGAAGCTGGCGGAAGCCAGGCCGCCGAGCCAGTGGAAAAACACGCCTAGCGCTGGGTTCATGAATCCTCGTGTCCAAGTTACAAATGAAAGATCTCTTCCAGTGGCCGCATGGCGCGATCGGGCAAGAGACCGTCCGGCTGCACGAAAAAATCACTCATCTCACGCTGCCAGCGCTCGTTCACTTCACGTTTCGCCATCTCTGCGCGGGCGCGTTGAAAGTTGTCAGTCTCCAGATACCCGACGAGAAGTCCATCGTCGCGCAGGAACAAGGAATAGTTACTCCATCCAGTTTCACGGAGAGCAGCCCGCATCTCTGGCCACACAGTGCGGTGACGCTCTTTGTATTCCGCGAGCCTCTCGTGCTTGACCTGCAACACAAAGCAGATACGCTGCATAATTGTTCCTCAGCGCTGAAACGCCTCGGGAAGACCTCCATCCACTGGAATCACGTGTCCGGTCGTCTTGGTGCTCTGTTCGCCGGCTAGCCATACGATTGCAGCGGCACAGTCCTGGGGGAGAATGGGCCGTTTCGTGAGCGTGCGCTGAGCGTAAAAATCGGCAAGCTTGGCGCGCAGTTCCTCGGTCGACTCTGAATTTGCGAAATCAATTTTGTATCTTTGCAGGGATTGAATGACGCGATCGCGCGGAAACATGGCGGAGCCGGCAACCACGGTGGCCGGTGCAATTCCATTGACGCGAACTTGGGGACCTAGCTTGATCGACAACTCCCGGATCAAGTGATTGAGCGCCGACTTGCTGGTGTCGTATGCCTCGCTGCCTCTCTTAGGCACGACTGCGTTTGCAGAACTGGTGAGCACGATAGCGGCGGGCAGATTCTGGTCTCTGAATATCCACTCTGTTTGACGGGCGAGCAGATAGTTGCCGGTGACATTGACCAGAAATGTTTGCGCCCATTGCGTGTCAGCCAGCTCGCCGTCAACGGCGGCCACGGGGTAGATCGCCGCCGTGTTGACAACGATATCAAGGCCGCCAAACTGCGCAACGGTGAAACTCGCAGCTTCTGCAAGGGAGGCCGAAGAACCAAGGTCGACGCGAGTTTGTGCGACAGACTCGGGCGATGACATTGCCGCAGCTTCGTCGGCGACTTTCCTGGCTCCTTGTTGGTCAAAATCGGCCACGACGAGGTGGGCACCCTTCCGTGCCAGCAGTAGCGCGACTTCCCGTCCGATGCCGCTACCGCCCCCGATGATAAGCGCAATCTTTCGGCTGAATTCTGCTTCGGCGGGCATGCGCTGTAGCTTGGCTTCTTCGAGAGCCCAGTACTCGATGCGGAACGCCTCAGCTCTTGGCAGCGCGACGTAATTATGAAACTGCGTGAACTGTTGCGACTGCTCAGCGCGACGAGCCTGTGGGAGGGGATGAGAAACTTCACTATCCTCCAGGGCGTTCGCGCCCGCCATGACATGAATGGCATTGATGAAAAATTCGGTTGTGATCCGCGCTTCTTTCTTGTTCTTGCCGAAGCCGAACACGCCGAGGCCCGGAACGACCACGACTGAGGGGTTCGAATCTCGCAGCTTCGGAGAATCAGCATTTGCCCACGCGTCGTAATACTTGTTGTAAGCGGCACGATACTTGAGGGCCTCGCCGAGGATTCGCGCTTTCAGAACGTGAACATCTTCGCTGACGGGATTCCAGGGAAGGAATAGAGGGCAGACCCGCGTTCGCAAAAAGTGGTCGGGACAACTGGTGCCGAGAGCGCTGAGATCTTTGGCCCACTTCGACCCGGCAAATGTGAGTGCATCCTCATCGTCTGCGTAGTGCGCCACTACGCGGCGGTTTGAGGACACTACGCCCCTCAAGGTGGGCAGGATCCGAGTTGCGATGTTCCTGCGGTCGGCAGTCGGACCGTGCTCGAGCCCGCCAAACAAGAAAACTTTTTTCGCTTGATGTTGGAAGATGAATTCTCCCATCTGGTCGATGGTATGAATGCTGTTCAGGTAGCAGTCGCGTTGCGTGATTCCCCAGGTGAAGAGGCCGTGGCCGCCAAGAATCAGGCCTTCGGTGCCGGGATTGTCTCCGACAGCCCTCTCGATCATGAGCGCGAGCTCGAATCCGGGACGCTGCCACGGTATCCACACGATCTTGCGGCCAAATTCTTTATTGAATTCGTCCAGCTTTCGCTTCCCATTCGCGCTCGCAGCCAATGCGATGGCCCAATCGGGGTGTAAATGATCGACGTGGTCGAAGGGAAGGAATGCGTGCAGCGGAGTGTCAATCGACGCCGCCACACGATTTTCACCAAACGCCGAGAGAGGATAGTAGCGGACCATTTCGTCCTCGAACTGTTCGCCACGATAGAGTTCCTTGAGTTGTTGCAAGCGATCGAGGTAGAGCAGGGCAAACCCACTCTCGGCGCTGGAACCGAGGTCGCCGCCGCTGCCTTTTACCGCGAGTACCCGGACGGTCCGGCCGGTGAAGGGATCGGGCAAGTCCAGCTTCGAGCTGGTATTTCCCCCGCCGAAATTGGTGATGCGTAAGTCGGCCCCGAGTAAGTTCGAACGATAGCGCAAAAGGGCCAACTGAGTGCCGGAAATCTCTTGCGCTTCGGCTTCGTTCCACAAATTCTTGAGGTGAGTCGTTTCTTTGATTTCAGGCATAGATGCTCCCGCAATAGTGCTCAAACCGTTCCGCGTGCTGATCCCATTTGTCGGTGTCAAGTGGATCGAAGACTTCGGTGGGGAATGACCGGTCGACAATGGCGCGGACTTCCTGGAGTGAGGCCGCACCTCCAGTTGCGAGAATCTGTATCGCCACGTTTCCCAATGCTGTGGCTTCAGCCGGACCGGAGAGAACTTTTCGTCCGGTGGCGTCGGCAGTCGACTGGTTCAGCAGGCGATTTTTTGATCCGCCGCCGATGATGCGAACCTCTTCGATACGCCTTCCGGTCACGAGTTCGAGATTTCGAAGAACATAGCGGTACTTGAATGCCAGACTTTCCAAAACAGCTTGTACGTATTCCGCAGGCCCATGCGGGATGGGCTGGTGAGTGCGTGAGCAGAACTGATCGATAGCTGTAAGCATATCCGCAGGCCGCAGGAAGGACTCGTCATCGGGATCAAGAAGATGGCGGAAAGATGGTCCACCGCTGGCCAGGGCGACCAGTTCATCAAAATCGTACGAATGTCCTTGTGCGACCCAGGATTGACGGCAGCCCTGCAGCATCCACAGGCCCATGACGTTCTTTAAGAGGCGCGTGGTTCCGTTCACGCCACCTTCGTTGGTGAAGTTCAATCGTAAGGCATCGGGGGTAATCACCGGTTGATCCAATTCAGTGCCCAAAAGCGACCAGGTTCCGGAACTGAGGAATGCTGTGCCGTCGCGGGCGGAGATCGCAGCCACGGCTGAGCCGGTATCGTGGCATGCAGGGGCAATTACTGCCGTTTTCGCGAGAGAGGAATGACCTGCGATCTCAGGCAGCAGCGTCCCGACCATTGAACCCGGCTCGATGATCGGTGCGGGCAAATGAGCGGGAAGGTCAAGTCGCTGCATCAGGTCCGTTGCCCATGTTCGCTTCCGTGGGTCGACCATCTGGGTGGTCGTAGCATTTGTGAATTCACAAACCGTGTTTCCGGTAAGCCAATAGTTGAACAGATCTGGAATGGTCAACAGATACTTTGCTGCTTTGATCACCTTTGGAGTTTGACGGCGGGCGGCGAAGAGCTGATACAGGGTATTGATCGGCATGAACTGAATTCCCGTGGCCTGGTAGATTTCCTCCTTGCTGACTCTGTCGAAAACTTCCTGCATGATTCCTTCGGTCCGCCGGTCGCGATAGTGATATGGATTCTGGAGCAACTCCCCATCTTCACTCAACAGCCCATAGTCCACGCCCCACGCATCGACTCCGATGCCAGCCAGTTCTACTCCCCCCAACCGCGCCAAAGCGTGCCGAACTTCCAGCCACAGTCTGGGCACGTCCCAGTGCAGAGATCCGGCATAGTCGACCGGTTCGTTAGGAAAACGGTGGATCTCCTCAGTTGTGAGAATTCCCGACTGAAGATGCGCGAGAACGGCCCGACCACTTTGGGCGCCCAAGTCGAACGCAAGATAGTGGGTCGGTCGCCGGTCGCTCATAGAAAATGACATAACGCTAAATTACTACGGCACGCTCCTGGCGCTCCCAAGTGTTTCGAGGCGTTTGATTACTGCCATAAGGTTCCTCATGCATACGAGGTGATGCTCTGCGTATTTCGAGCGGCTCGCTCCTTCGTGATTCGCTCCAGATATCCGCTTTCCAGAAATGCTTTCAGCGGATCCCGAGGCAGTCCTTTGGAATCACGCCACTCCCGAATCGCTGGCCGGACGTCGAAGTTGAAGGCGTCCTGTAATAAGGATTCCGCTCCGACCAAATCGCAGTTACTCTGCGCCCGCGCCAGTTGCTCATGGTCTACCAGTGCGCTTTTGGCAAATAACTGTTGTGCCATGGTTACTGTCTGGATCGCCTCCTCGATTTTTCCCTTGAGGTTGTGGCTCTGGTCAACCATGTAGGCGATGTCGGCCGCTTTTCCGGTTTCCCACTCGAAGTATCGAATCTCGTGGAAGATCCGGAAGACTTGATAAGGATCGATAGATCCGAGGGTCAGGTCGTCATCGGCGTAACGGCGATCGTTAAAGTGAAAGCCGCCGAGCATATTTTCAGATAACAGCCAGGCAACAATCTGCTCGATGTTCTGTGCTGCATAGTGATGTCCGGTATCGACCAAGACCTTGGCCTGAGGCCCTGCGGCGCGGCAAAGAAGCAGGGACATGCCCCAGTCAGCAATATCTGTGTGGTAGAAAGCCGGCTCAAATGGCTTGTACTCAATCAAGAGTCTCTGGCGCGAAGACAGTGCGTCATGTGACTCTTTCAGCAATTCGGTGAACCATCGCTTGCGTTGGCGGATATTCGCTGTCCCAGGATAATTCGAGCCATCGGCAAACCACATGGAAACATCTCGGCAGTGCAAACGCTGGGCAATTTCAATGCTCAGCTTGGTATGGTTTAGCGCACGCTGGCGAACCGCGGCGTCGGGATTGCCGAAAGAGCCGTATTTGTAGTCTTGATTCTGGAAGAGATTGGGATTGATTGAACCGGGCAAAACACCATAGCGATCCGCGAAAGTCTTGATGCTGTCTGCGCTGCGGATACCTTCCGGGCAGTCCCATTGCACATGCAAGGCTACAGTCGGGCAAACCCCGGTGAGGAGGTGCACTTGTCCAGCGTCGCTGAATTTTTCTTCGGTGGTAGTGGCCGCCGCGGGCTGGATAAACTTTCCGAATCGCGTGCCGGTATTCGCAAAGCCCCAGGATGGCAGTTCGATGCGGAAAGTCTCGAGCGCGTTGAGAATCTTCTCAGCATTAGGTGAGTCCATAAGGACCTCTCAGGCACCAAAGGTTACGATCCTTACCGTACAAGGTCACGAGTTCATTCCAGGAGCGATTGTTCGCGGTGAGCTGCTACCGCGCTCTTCCTACGGGAGAGTGACCACTGCTACCGAATACCCAGCCAGCTTGATTGTATCCGACGTCAACTTCAGCGTCGCCGGCGGTTGAAATCCCGTTGTCGCGTCCACGTAATCGACTTGGCCTCCGCTCGAGCCTGTGACGGAAACCTCGAGAGTGCGGTCCCGTTTGTTGACCAGCAGAACTCGCCGCTTGCCCTCGCGCGTTGCGAAGGCAATCGCGTAGATGTAAGGAGCATCGGGCGCCGGTGGGCTGAACGGCTCGATTTCTACCACACTGTCTCCGGCTCGGAAGTTATCGTGAAGCAGCTTCAGCACCCAGAATCGAGCGTTCGGTTTCCCGTTATCCCAGTCGACCATGGACACGCTAGGATATTGCGTCGGGAAGCCCACAAGTTGTGACTCGCCCGCGACATCGATACCGATCTTGGTCAATTCGCCGAAGATGTAGGCATACATCGCGCCGGCAAGATTCCAATAGGAGCCTTCAATTGGTTTCGTAACATGTCCAGGTTGGCCCTGTGCGGCGTCATCCGCGGAGATAACACCAAGTTCATCGATCGTGGTTTTGGTTTCCGGGGAGAGTCTCTTGCGGATCGATTCGATATACCGCACTGTCTTCAGAAACCCATCAGCCTGGTCAAAATAGCTGATGGGCTCCATCTCCGGCGTTTCATCGGGCGTTGGAATTGCGTAGAAGTGATACGAAATGAAATCCAATGGCACACCGGGTTTGTGATTCTTGTGGTCAAGAAAATATTCGAAATAATGAGGGTCGGTGGGCGAAGCCAGCGCCATTCCGACAAACTTCATGTCAGGCTGCACTTTTTTCATCGCAATGACGATTTCATCGTACAGGCGCGTGTAAATCTCGACGGTAGTATGGTGCTCGAAATCGACTTCGTTCAACACTTCCCAGTGGGAAATGGAATAGTGATAGCCCGATTCGTGGCGCTGGCCATATTCGTCAGTAAACCCGCCCTTCGTATACCAGGAGATCAGTCGAGCGTAGTACTCGGCCACTTCTTTCATGCTTGGGTCTCGTAGCTCAGTCCCCTGTTCATAGGTCCAGGTAACCTCGTTGGGGTCAGCCGGATACGCTACTGGCGCGGCGGTTTTGTACATCCACTGCGGAATGGTGCTGAAGTTGAGAATGACGGAATGTCCCTTCGTCGCATCGAGAAAATCGATGGTCATCGGATCAATGGCAGAGAAATCCCATGATGTTTTCCCATCCTTCGGAGGCTCCAGTTCGGCAACTGCCAGTTTGGGGTAAGGGAGCCAGGGTACGTACCGTACGCAGTCAGCACCTAATTCGTGCAGTGATTGGAACGCATTGTCGTGCACTGGCGTATCGCGTCGTAACGGCGGATTTACTACGACCTGTAGCGTTGGCGTCGTCTCGGAGAGACGGATGGTCTTGTCCCAATGCACCGTGATGTTCGTCTTTTGGTCTTGAGCGGCGGATATCAACGTGCAAACCGTCACGACTGCCACAATGGCTGACGCGCTCGTCGCTAGCCGTATCTTCATTTGCTCCTCCAGAGCGGGTACAGTTCTCTATAGCCGGCAGATGCAATTTGCTAAGAGATCGAATCCTTGCAGCAGACAGGGGAATCGTCAATGACCAATTGTGTAAGGGTTGGGTTTGACCGCATCGGACATGTGTGCAATCGCGAAGGCCCGCTTGTGGCTCATGGCTGTAAAGGCTATGCTTAGCCCGCTGTTCTGGGAATGTTCGTCGTCATCGAGATCTCTTCGAGGAGCTAGGCGTGATTGCCGCATACAGCGAACTCAAGGTTGGACTTTTCAGCATCGGTCTGGATACCTACTGGCCGCAGTTCCCTGGGCTCCTGGATACTTTGGCCACCTTCACAGCGCGAGTCGCGGCAAAGCTCGAGAACCTGCACGTGCAGGTGATCAACCTGGGGCTGGTCGATACGCCAGAGAAGTCCATAGAGGCCGGGCACAAATTTCGAAAGGCAGATGTGGATCTCATCTTCTTATATGTGACGACCTATGCTCTTTCCTCCACTGTTCTTCCAGCCGTGCGACGAGCGAAGGTTCCGGTAGTCATTGTCAATCTGTCTCCTGCGCCAGCCATCGACTACGAAAGCTTCAATCGCCTTGGAGACCGCACCAAGATGACGGGAGAATGGCTCGCGTACTGCCAGGCTTGCCCAGTCCCCGAGATCGCAAACGTGTTCAATCGTTGCCGGATTCCCTTTTTCCAGGTAACCGGCCTTCTGGAGGACGACCCCGTTGCGTGGGGCGAAATCACGGAATGGATTGAAGCAGCCCGCGTTGCCCACGTTATGGAACACAATCGCCTGGGCGTCATGGGTAACTACTATGGCGGGATGCTCGACATCTATTCCGATTTCACCCAGCAGTGCGCATACTTCGGTGGTCACATCGAGATTCTGGAGATGGAGGAACTAGCGTTACTACGGCGAAATGTGAGCGATGCTGAGCTTGCTCAAAGAGTGGCGGAATTCGAGGCTTCGTTCGATGTGCAGGCGGACTGTCCCGGGGAGGAGTTGCGGCGTGCGGCACGGACTTCCATTGCGCTCGACAGGCTCGTCGAGATGCACCGCCTCGGTTCCCTCGCTTACTACTATAAAGGAGTGGGAAATCCCGAGATTGAAGATGCAGTCAGCTCGGTCATTCTCGGAACCAGCCTCCTGACGTCTCGGGGAGTACCGGTTGCGGGCGAGTACGAAATCAAGAACGCACAAGCCATGAAAATCATGGATGTGTTCGGCGCCGGCGGCTCGTTCACCGAATACTATGCCGTCGACTACAACGACGATGTAGTGCTCATGGGGCACGACGGTCCCGGGCATATTGCAATCGCCGAAGGGAAGACCAAAGTCCGTCCGCTGCAGGTTTATCACGGCAAAGTCGGCCGAGGACTCTCGGTGGAAATGTGCGTCAGGCACGGGCCAGTGACCTTGCTCTCGGTATTGCAGACGGCGGATGGAAAACTCAAGCTGCTGGTGGCTGAAGGAGAATCGGTACCAGGGCCGATTCTCGAAATCGGAAACACCAATAGCCGATACCGCTTTCCTTTTGGCGTCCGGCGCTTCCTGAACGAATGGAATGCGCATGGGCCGGCACATCATTGCGCGGTGGGAGTTGGGCACATCTCGAGCAAGCTCAAAAAGCTGAGCGCATTGTTGGGAATGGAGTGCGTTCGAGTGTGTTGACGTAGAGACCCTGCATTCCGCATTGCAAAATTGGCGGGTTCAGCCCTCGTGGGTTGACACCGTTATCACCCGAGTGAAACCATTCCCGTCTCCGGGTACATCTGCCGGCGAGGTTTCCATATCGCGGCCGAGGATATCGACGGATAGTTTTGCTTATTGTGGTCAATCCCCCCCAATCCCAGGAGGACCAAGTGGAGCGTGCTCGATCGTTGAGTTTGGTTGTAGCCATAATCGTCGTCTCGGCGGTCGCTGCAGCCAAGCCAGTTCACTTGCGTTGTGAGTATCTGGAGAATCCTCTGGGAATCGACGCGGCCTCACCCCGATTGTCGTGGCAAAGTGACAACTCAGAGCGCAACTGGGGGCAGTCTGCGTATGAGATTTTGGTAGCCCGCAGTGACGAAAGATTGCGGGCCGGCAATGCCGACGTTTGGGATAGCGGCAAGGTGAGTTTCGCGGAGTCTGTGGGAATCCGCTATCAGGGACCGGTACTGGAATCGCGCAAGAGATATTACTGGAAAGTTCGAGTATGGGATGCCGCGGGACAGGTCTCGGAATCGGCGGAACAGGCATGGTGGCAGATGGGCCTTCTCCACCCGACGGATTGGAAGGCAAAGTGGATTCGTTGGAAAAATCCGGATGAGGATAGTGATCGTGCGGGGATTCGCTGGATCGAGTTACCGGGTCAAGCTGCTCTCAAGGCAACGCCGAACACAGTGGCTAAGTTTCGCCTGACCGTCAAACTCTCGCAGCGGGTCAGAGAAGCAGTGCTGTTGCTCGCGGCGCGGGGAAACTTCGTTGCCAAGGTCAACGGTGTAGAAATCGACAATAAGAAACGATGGAGCAGCTTCGATCGGCGGGACATCTCTGACTACCTCGTCGTGGGAAAGAATTCCATCGAAGTAATGGTGACCGCTCCTGAATCGCCGCGGTCTGGATCGAACACGGCCGCTCTGGCCGCGTTGGTGAAGATTACAGGCTCCGACGGTTCTACCATGCGCTTCCCGACGAACCGGCGTTGGAAAGCCAATGGCAACAAGACATCGCGATGGAAATCCGCCAACGTCGTGGCGGACCTGAATGACAAACAATTGGGTGATCCGGGACCGTTGCCGGAGCCGGCCGCCTATCTCCGCCGAACCCTCGAGATATCAAGAACCGTCCAAAGCGCCAGGCTCTATGTGACCGCGCTCGGGAGCTACCGTGTGTTCCTGAATGGCAGTCGCGTGGGGACTGATGTGCTCACTCCGGATTTCACCGACTATCGAAAACGAGTTCTCTATCAGGTCTACGATGTGACTAAGTTGCTGGTCAGCGGGAAGAACGTAATCGGAGCTCTGCTCGGCGACGGCTGGTATGGCAGCGGGTTGACGTGGGCCGGAATACATTTTTTCCAGCCCCCAGATCGTTTCGCAGCGCAGCTCGAAGTCGAGTATATCAACGGCAGCCACGAAATCGTCGTAACCGACGAATCCTGGAAGGCGTCCGGTTCGCCAATCCTGCGTTCGGACATTTACGGGGGTGAATTTTATGACGCACGCCTCGAGCAGGCAGGATGGGGCAAGGTAAACTTCGACGATTCGAGGTGGAACACGGCCGTGCTCGCCGATGCTCCGTCAATTGTCGTATCCAGCCAGATCACCGCGCCCGCAAGAGTGATCGCCATGTTGGAACCCAAGTCCGTGACTCCGCTTGCGAACGGCACCTCCATCTTCGACATGGGACAGAACATGGTGGGATGGGTGACCTTGAGGGTGAAGGGCATGGCGGGCACGAAGGTCCGGCTGCGTTTCGCCGAAATTCTGAATCCAGATGGCACAATCTACACGGCAAATCTGCGGAACGCCGACGCCACAGACGTCTACGTTCTGCGGGGAGGCGATGAGGAGACGTTCGCGCCGCATTTTACGTTTCACGGTTTCCGCTACGTTGAGGTGACCGGTTATCCGGGAGCGCCTACGATAAATTCGATTAAGGGGAATGTTGTCAGCAGCGTGAGCGGCGACCCGGTGGCCACGCTTTCCACTTCAAGCGATCTGGTTAACCGAATGTGGTCGATTGGTATTTGGGGTCAACGCGGCAATTTCCTGAGTATCCCGACCGACTGTCCGCAACGCGATGAACGTTTGGGCTGGATGGGAGACGCAGGAGTCTTCTGGCGGACGGGCAGTTACAACTTTGACATTGCCGCTTTCTCGCAGAAATTCATCCAGGACATCGACGATGCCCAGAGCCAGCAGGGTGCATTTCGAAACGTATCGCCGAACGTTCTTCCTTCCAGTGTAGATGAGCCAGCGGAAGCTCCGCCGGAGAGCGACCTTGTGGGAGCGCCGGGTTGGGGAGACGCGGGAGTAATTATTCCATGGACGACATGGATGCAGTACGGAGATCGGGCCGTAATCGAAAAAAACTGGGAGGCGATGCAACGTTGGATGGATTTCATTCAGCGCCGGAATCCCGACTTTTTGCGGACCAAAGCCGTCGGTCCCAATTACGCGGACTGGCTTGCCCCCGACGAACGCACGAGCAAGGATTTGCTCGCGACTGCGTACTGGGCTCTAATCGCGAACATGATGTCGCAGATGGCGCACGCCACCGGCATGGAGCAGGACGCGAAGCGCTACGAAGATCTGCTGCAGAACATCCGCGCGGCTTTCCAGAAGGCATATGTTAAGGAAGATGGACAGGTTGGGACCGGGACGCAAACGTCCTACGTGGTTGCGCTCTACACCAAAATGGCTCCCGAACGTCTTGAACCGCGACTAGTCGACAAACTTGTCGCAGACATCGAAGGACGCAACTGGCATCTTTCAACCGGATTCCTGGGAACGCCATTCCTGCTTTTCGTGCTCGCCGATCACGGCCGCTCCGATGTTGCTTATCGTTTGTTACTCAACGATACCTACCCATCTTGGGCCTATATGCTTTCGAAGGGAGCGACCACGTGGTGGGAGCGCTGGAATGGGGACACGGGCGATCCCGCCATGAACTCGTACAACCACTACGCGTTCGGATCAGTCATTGCCTGGGTCTATCGTTATGCTGCAGGGATCGATACCACTCCAGATTCGCCGGGATTCAAAGAAATTGTGATCCATCCACATCTTGATGCGCGCATGACCTCGGCCCGTGCAGAATACGAATCGATTTACGGCAAGATCATCAGCGATTGGAGAGGAACGGCTACGGGCTCATTTTCGTTAAGGGTCACGATTCCGGCGAACACCTCGGCCAGGATTTTCCTGCCGGCGATCGCCGGCGCGCACCTTACCGAGGATGGGAGACCTGTAGAAGCGGAGCCGGTCAACGGGTCATATGTCCGGAGAGTTGGCTCCGGTTCCTACGACTTCGAACTGAACTGATTTGCCGTGAATTGGTCCGAATCGCGGCGAGATACGTACCGGGGGCTATGGCCTATCCCCGGAGCGAATAAACTCAACGCAGCGCTCTGGCGGGTTCTGACCGTCATAATGAATGGAGGTACAATTCCATCTGCGCGAAACCAGGATTCTCGCTGGGTCATGGCCTCGAAAACCTTATCCCTACTCTTGCTCGTGATCGTGGGAGTTCTCGCGGGCCTTGTTTCCTTGGGACGCGGACAATCCAAGCAAACCATTCCGATGCCCGCCGATGCGCAATTTACGGCGCGGGGGTCACTAAGTGAGCCTGCAGGGTCAAATCGCTGTCAGTTCTGCCACCCTTCCGAAGTCGAGGGGTACGGGCGGTCCGCGATGGCGCATTCTTTGCGGAACGCCGGGCATGAGCCGGAGGGCACCGTGGACACACCAGACTCGAAGATCACGATGTATTCTTCTTCGACCGGTGATTGGCAGCGTCTCGAGAGTGGTGGAGAGACAACGAACTACCGCATCGACTACGTGATCGGTTCCGGAAATCATGCCTCCGGCTATCTCGTCGACCTGGCCGGCCACCTCTTCCAATCTCCAGTCGCGTACTACGCGAGTCGCCACGCCTACGATTTGGCGCCGGGGTACGAGGGATTGCCAAATCCGGATTTCACGCGGCCAGTCGCCGAAGGATGCCTCTTTTGCCATTCAGGCGCCGCACTCCACGTCTCCGGAACATCGAACCAGTATCGCTCCCCTGCATTTTCGGCGGAGGCGATCACGTGTGAGCGATGTCATGGCTCGGCGGAAAGGCACCTCGCCGATCCACGGGCGGGCACGATCATCAATCCTGCCAAGCTGGAACCGGCCGCTCGCGACAGCATCTGCGAGCAATGTCACCTGCTGGGAGTGGGCCGAGTGCTCAATCCGGGAAAGAATTTCCTTGACTTCCGGCCAGGGCAACGTCTGGAGGACGTTTTCACCACTTACCACACTGTCTCACCGCCTGGGGCCGACGCGGAAAAATTCAAAGTTATCAGCCACGTCGAGCAACTTGCCAGAAGCACCTGCGCGCGGATGAGCGGCGGACGGCTTTGGTGCGGCACATGCCATGACCCGCACAACAAACCTCTGGAACCAGTTCAGTTCTTCCGGTCCAAGTGCCTTTCCTGCCATAGTGAGAAGTTCGCTGGATCCCATCCTGATAAGCAGAGTAACTGTATCGGTTGCCATATGCCCCGCCGTGATGCCAAGGACGGAGGCCATACGGCGTTCACCGATCATAGGATTCAGCGACGTCCTGAGCCGCAACAACCTCTGCCTGAGAATGCCGACATTGCCGCCTGGCGCGAGCCCGCGCCAGACCTGCAGAAGAGGAATCTTGGCATTGCCTATGTGAACGCCGGTGCGGAACGCCGTTATCCACCATTCGTGATTCGCGGCTACCGCATGCTGACCGAAGTGCAAGACCAGTTTTCGACTGACAGTGCGGTCTTCACAGCCATGGGTACGGCTCTGCTTTTGGGCAGACAATCGACGGAAGCGGAATTGGCTTTCGAGCGAGCTCTGCAACTCAACCCGGACTCGGCCACCGGCGAGACGAATACCGCGTCAGCGTACCTGCAGGCTGGCGATGTCGAGAAGGCCATAGGGCACTTGGAGCGTGCGGTCTCGATTGATCCGTTACATCTACCGGCTGTCATGCCGCTCATCGATCTCTATAAGCGCCAGGGAGATGCCGCGAAGTCCGCCGCGTTGTCTGAGAGAGTCAGTGCGGTCGTCAATCGGCAAACTCCGGATCGGCAACCGGATGAGACCGAGAAAAAATACCCGCACGGCGGTTCGCCTGAAATGGCCGAGGCCGTCTTTAAGAATATCCAGGTACTGAAGGGAGTTCCTTCCGATCAACTGGTTCCAGCCATGCGCTTCATCGCCGCGTCACTCGGAGTGGAATGCACCTATTGCCATGTGCAGGAACATTTCGACAAAGACGATAAGAAGCCGAAGCAGATGGCGCGCGACATGATGCGAATGATGTTTGCGATCGATAAAGCGAGCTTCGGCGGGAACCGGGAAGTCACTTGCTACTCGTGCCACAGGGGTTCGCTCAAACCGGAGGGCATCCCGATTGTCGAGAGTGAAATGGAGTTCAAGGCACGAGCTGCGACGGTCTCCGGGCTCGAGAAACTGCCCGTCGACATGCCCACCGCAGACCAGTTGATCGACAACTACATTCGTGCGCTCGGCGGGGGCGCGGCCTTGGAGAAGATCACCAGCCGCGAGGCAGAGGGCACAACCACTCTCGGTGGGAAAGTCATCCGCGTCGAAGTTTTCCATCAGGATCCGGACAGGCAGGCCGTGGTTCGGCACACGCCGGCAGGCGACATCGTGAGCGTATTTGATGGTCATGAGGGTTGGTCGAGCGTGCCGGGTCGGCCTGTCCGGGACATACACGGTTCCGACCTTAATGCTGCTCAGATTGAGGCAGATCTGCATTTTCCCCTGCACATTACGCGAGATTGTGCTGAGTTGCGCGTGGAATATCCAGAGAAGATCGGCGATCGAGAAGCTTACGTGATTTCCTGCAAGAACGTAGGGCAGCCGCCGGTCAAGCTTTATTTCGATGAAGAGTCACGGCTGCTGAAGCGACTTGTGCAGTTCAGCAACTCCCTGCTCGGTCTGATTCCGACGCAAACTGATTACGACGACTACCGGATGGTCGACGGAGTGGAGATTCCGTACCGTTGGTCGGTTGCTCGTCCGGGCGAGAGTTCAACCATCCAGCTGGAACAGATCCGGCAGAATGTTCCGATCGACGGTGCCAGGTTTGCCAGGCCAGCGGCGGGAGCAGAGCCGCGAGGACGGTGAACGACTATTTCGTATTGTTCCCCGGCAAATGAACAAAGCGAAGTCTTGGTCTACTTGGGTTCGGTAATCCGAAGCGTCTGATTTTCCTCAATCCCCGTCGTCAAAACCTGTTTGCGGCCCGACGGCCAATCGACTTCTACCCGGTCAATCTTGCTAACCTCCCCGAGACCGAAGTAAAGGGGCAGCGCACTTTGAGCCAAATAACCGGACTTCCCATCGTTGTATTTGGTATAGGTTTGTCCGCGAGCGTGCACTCGCACGGTTGCGCCCAGCCCGTCACGATTTGAAGTGGTGCCTTCAAGCACGATCTTCAGCCAGTGAATTTTCTTACGCTGTGCGAGGTTACTGACGAGAACCTGCGGCTCGGAATTAAAGTCGTTGGTCACGATGTCGAGATCCCCGTCATCATCCAAATCGAAGATGACGGAAGATCGGCTGGAACGTGGCGCCATGATGATCGATTTGCCGGACTGGCCGACACAAACCTTGCTATCCAGTTTTTCCTGTGCCTGCCTCTCCTTCAGATCAGAACAGTCGATCTCAAACCATGGCGTATAGAGGCTCTTGCGTGGCTCGATTCCGAGAACAAACTCCGCATCGTCAAACTTTTTTCCGCGGTCGTTCAACAAAAGGGAATTGATGCCATAGCGATAGGGATAACTCATCCCCGACGTAATGAAGATGTCATCCCATCCATCCGCGTTGACGTCGCCCACACTGGGCCCCCAGGGCCAATACGTTTCCACTCCCAGACGATCGGAGACTTCCTCAAACTTGCCGTTGCCCAGGTTGTGATAGAGGGCATTGCCCCAGATGTAATCGGACTTAGTCCCTTGGATATAGGAGTCCGACCACGTGATGTTGGATTTCTTTTTTTCGTTCTCCGGGCCCGGTTCATCACTCATGTCAGAGTGCATGTCGACGATGAAGAGATCCATGAGGCCGTCATTGTCGTAGTCGAAGAACTTGATTCCCATCGCGCCCCATGGAGTCTTGGGGAAATACTGTTCCGTTTTCTCAACAAACCGTTTGCCTTGCTGGTTTTCATAGAAATGGCTGTGTCCCTGCATATTGAGAAAGAAAATATCGGGCCAGCCATCGCCGTTCAGGTCAGCAAATGCGGCATCGCCGCACCAACCATGCGGGTTCAACCCGACTTCGGCAGTAACATCCTTGAACCGGTCGTGGCCCATATTTTTGTAGAGGACGGGATATTCGTAACGGTCCGGATGCAGGTGTCCATCAAAGGCGTTCGGTATCCCAACGTATTCGCCGTCGGGTCCTTTGTCGTCATAGGTGTACTTGCCAACGTTGCAGACCAGGAGGTCGAGCAGGCCATCGTTGTCGTAGTCGAAGAAGAACGCTCCCGAAGAGTGAGCGACTAGGCCTAGGCCGGCTTCCTGGGTAATGTCTTTGAAATGTCCGTGCCCGTCATTCTTGAAAAGCACATTTCCGCCACGAACGGTAGTGACGAACAGGTCCTGGGCGCCGTCGTTGTCGATATCGGCGAAGGCTGCGCCGACGCTGATTCGGCCCACCAATCCAACGCCCGCCTCCTGTGTGATGTCTTCAAACTTGCCGCCACCGAGGTTTTTCCAGAGTTCGTTTCCGCCAACCTGATTCACAAAGTAAATATCGTAAAGCCCATCACCGTCGACATCCGCAACCGCTACCGCGCTGCCGTGGTCGTAGTGGCCCATCCGCATGTGTTTCGTGATGTCGTCAACCGCACGATATTTGAAAGTGATGCCACTTTCCTTAAGTTTGTCGGCGAACTGGAATTGGTAGAACACTTTGAACTGCTTGGCTGCCTCCAGTTGAGCTTTCTTGCGCGCGGGAAGTGAATCCTTTCCCATATCAGCTTCCGGATAGCGGGCACGAACTCCGGAATCGGTAGCCGCAGCGATGAGGACGAGAATTGCGGCTGGCAGGAAGCTCAGCAGAAGTGCGAGCAAACGATTACCGCGGAATTTCATTACGGTCTCCCGAGGAAGGGATTGTACTGTAGCCCGTTTCCGCCTTCAAATGAGAAAATTGCTTTGAAAGTGATTTCGCGGTGGCCGAAGATAACGAATGAACGCTGATCCAGGGGATCATGGGGAACACATTCTGGAATCCCAAGTGTCGAATGAGTGAGAGATAATGGCAAGTATGCGTTTCCCCATTCGGCTGGGTATTCTAGCTCCGATGCTGGTTGCTTGCTCCTTCCTCGCCGCTCAGACCACGGCGGAGCAGATCGGGGCCGTCACTTCCGCACTGCGGGCGGGGCAGTTCGACCAGGCGCTGCAGTTGCTGCAGCCCGAACTGCAACAGAACTCCAAGAATCCGCAGCTTTGGACCTTGCGCGCTATTGCACTTTCCGGTAAGGGAGACAAAAAGGGGGCGCTCGCAGCATTCCGCCACGCGCTGGGGAATTCGCCAGACTATCTTCCCGCTTTGGAAGGGGCGGCACAGATCGAGTATGAGAGCGGAGGAAAGGACGCGGCTACGCTGTTGCTACATATCGTGCAGTTGAGTCCGAACAATCCGACCAGCCACGCCATGCTGGCGGTGTTGGCTTACCGGCGCGGAGACTGTGCCGCCGCCGTGTCTCACTTCGAGCAAAGCGGGTCCCTCGTGGAATCGCAGCCCGGGGCTTTGCAGGCCTACGGCGATTGCCTGGTGCAGCGGAAAGAAATCGACAAGGCGATTGAAGTCTTCAGTCGCGCATTGGCGCCCTCGAGCTCGGATGCAAATATTCGCTTTCGTCTGGCGTCGCTACAGCTGATGGCACAGCATCCCAAAGATGCAATTGCCACATTGCAGCCATTACTGGGGGAAAATGCGACGGATGCAAACGTCCTCGACCTGGCAGCCTCCGCTTACGAGGCCGACGGAAACACTCCGGAAGCAGTGCGCCTTCTTCGCCAGGCGATTCTGTCGGATCCTCACAATATCAACCTCTATCTCGACTTCGCCAATGTCTCCATTGACCATCAGTCGTTTCAGGTCGGCGTGGATATGATCAACGCTGGACTTCGAGCGGAGCCGAAAGCGGCAGCATTGTTCGTGGCTCGCGGCGTGCTCTACGTACAACTCGCGCAATATGACAAGGCCGAAGCTGATTTCGAAACGGCAGACACACTTGATCCCCGGCAGGCGCTGGGTTCGGCTGCGGAGGGTCTGGCTGCTGTGCAGGAAAACGACCCTGATCGCGCGCTGGCTACGGTACGATCAAAATTGCTCAAGAGACCCAACGATCCATTCCTATTTTATTTGCAAGCGGACATATTGACACAACGGGGCCCCGATCCGGGCAGTTCGGAATTTCGCGAAGCTATGGCGTCCGCTAAGAAAGCGATCTTGCTGCGCCCCTCTTTGGCGTCCGCGCATGACGTTCTGGCGAAGCTTTACCTGCAGGCAGGACAGAACGAAGCTGCCATCGTGCAGTGCCATAAAGCATTGAGTAGCGATCCCAAAGATCAAACAGCTCTGTATCATCTGATCCAGGCGTTGCGCAAAAGCGGGCAAACACAAGGCATTCCGGATTTGCTCAAGAGACTCGCCGACCTCCGAATGGAGGGCGCCAAGGAAGAAGCCGAGCATAATCGTTACAAGCTCGTGGAAGAGAAAACTCCATCCTTGGAGCAACAACGGCCTTGACCCTCAACCGCCGCGACTTTGTCAAAATCTCCCTTGGCTCCGCGCTTTCCGCCACAGCGCCGCGGCTCCTGGCCCAAGGAATAGCCGCTCACACTGTCAAACCAGTGGCGCGGCCTGCACCGTCGGGCCGTCCGTTCGACGCGCACTTTGTCGATGTTGCAGCGGATGCTGGGTTGCGTGCTCCAGTGATATACGGGGGGGTCGAGAGCAAGAAATACATTCTGGAGGCAACGGGTTGCGGGTGCGCCTTCATCGACTACGACAACGACGGTTGGATCGACATTTTTCTGTTGTCCGGCACGCGTTTGGATGGAGATCCGCCCGGTGCGACGAATCGCCTGTACAAAAACAACCGCGATGGAACCTTCACAGATGTGACGGAGAAAGCCGGGCTGAAGGCGGTAGGCTGGGCTTCTGGGGTCTGCATTGGTGACTACAACAACGACGGACTCGAAGACATTTTTTGTACTTACTTTGGGCAAAATCGTCTCTATCGCAACAATGGAGACGGAACGTTTACCGACGTGGCCAAAGCCGCTGGCCTCTGGAATGACCAGCCTCGGTGGGGAGCAGGTTGCAGTTTCCTGGACTACAACCGCGATGGGCACCTCGATCTCTTCGTTTCTAACTACGTGCGTTTCTCGTTCGAGCACGCACCGGTACCTGGTGAGAACGTAAACTGTAATTGGAAAGGTGTGCCCGTTGAGTGCGGGCCGCGAGGATTACCCACAGGGAGACATTCGCTGTACCGCAACAACGGCGATGGGACCTTTACTGACGTAAGCCAGCCGGCGGGAATCGCGAATGCCACCGACTGCTACGGAATGACCGTGGTTGCTGCCGATCTCGATGAGGACGGTTGGGTCGACATTTTTGTTGCATGCGATTCCACGCCGAGTCTGCTTTTCATGAACAACCATGACGGAACGTTTCGTGAAGAAGGCGTGCTGCGTGGCGTGGCGCTGAGCGACGATGGCATGGAACAAGCTGGAATGGGTGTCGGTGTAGGCGACTACGATCTGGATGGTCATCTGGACCTGTTCAAGACTCACTTTGCCGAGGATGCCAACGGTCTTTACCACAACGACGGCAAGGGGAATTTCGATGATGTAACCCGGGCGGCTCGCATCGCAGTCGAAACACGATACGTGTGTTGGGGAACGGGCATCATTGATTTAGACAACGACGGCTATCCGGATATTTTCGTCACCACCGGGAATGTTTACCCGGAAGTTGAGCGAAAACTGCCGCAATACGCCAACAAAACACCGCGCGCCTTGTTTCGAAATCTAGGCAACCGCACGTTCGAAGAATTGGGTCAAGAGGCTGGTCCTGGAGTGACCGATGCTCATTGCAGCCGTGGTTGCGCCTTCGGAGATTTCGACAACGACGGAGATATCGACGTCCTCATCGTTAACATGAATGAACCGCCCTCCCTGCTGCGAAACGACCTGAAGGGAGAGCGGAATTGGGTCAAAGTGAAACTTGAGGGAGTCAAGTCAAATCGCAGCGCGATCGGAGCGCGCGTCGTTGCCCACTATGGCGGCAAAGCGCAGGCGCAAACACTGCTTAGCCAGTCCAGTTTTTATTCCTGTAACGACTCCCGGCTGCATTTTGGTTTGGGTAGGTTCAATGCCGTCGACCTCGATGTTTACTGGCCGAACGGTCTGCATGAGCAGTATAAGAAAATTCCCGCCAATCAACTCATAACCTTGCGCGAAGGATCCGGAGTCATCAACAACAAAGGTTGGAGTCGATGATACGTCTTTGATCCTGAATCTTTCGCGCGATTTCGTCCCAAACTGCGCGTTCCCACAACGAGTTCGATTCCAGAAAGTTCTTGACAAGGGCAAACCTCTAGTATTTATATAGTACCCATCGGGGTAAACGTTTTCTCAATTAAGCTTCCTTGTCGAAGCGCCTGGGGGAATCATGCTGGTAAGATTGCAGCCTCGCCGCTGTCTGAGCATACTCTGCGTTCTGTTCACTTCCGCCGCATTTGCGCAATTCACCAGCAGTGTGCAAGGTAGCGTGCAAGATCCATCGGGAGCGGGTGTTCCCAAGGCCGCAGTGCAGTTGGTCAATGCGGCCACGGACGCCATGCAGGCCACGACAACAGACTCGTCCGGCAACTTCATTTTCGTAAGCATCGCGCCCGGACACTACAAAGTAGTCGTGGAAGCGGCCGGCTTTTCCAAGAGCGAAGTCGACGTTACTTTATTGACGGCCCAGACACTGAGTTTACCTATCACGCTCAAGGTTGGTTCCGCGACGGAGGCGATTACTGTGACCACCGAGGCTCCGGTCGTCGACACCGCAGACAGCCGCACGCAACTCACTCTCGAAAATCAGGCTGTCGCAGAATTGCCGATCGTTGGCCGCAACTTGGTGACATTGGTGACGATGGCGCCTGGAGTGTCCGGCCTGGGGACAAGCACTTCGGGAAGCCCAGCATCGGGCGTCGATAACTACTCGACGGAAGAACAAGTTGACGCTAGTGCCAACGGCCAGGGCCAAAACAACAATCAATACGTTGTGGACGGGCTCGACGTGACCAGCGGGATTCGTCAGGGTGTCTTGAATCTTACCCCCCAACCCGATGCGATCCAAGAGACCAGCGTGCAGGTAAACACGTTCAGCAGTGAATACAGCCGCGCCGCGGGATTACAAACCATGTTTACCACCAGATCTGGGACGGACCAGTTTCATGGCTCGGCTTCGGATTGGTTCAATAATCAGAAGATGTTCGCGAGTCAGCACTTCGTTGGCTACCCCTACCTGCCCTTCCACTCCAATAACATGGATTTTGCGGTGGGCGGCCCGGTAATTCCCCACCACAACATGTTTTTCTACTTTGCGGTCGAGCCGTTGCGCTCCTCGTCCAGCGCCGGCGGATCGGTCACCTTTGCAGATCCAGCGTTCATTACCTTCGCACAGGCGAATAATCCAGGGACGGTTGGAACCGGGCTGCTCACTAACTATCAGCCGGTAGGGGTTTCCGGTGTTTCCGTGACCCAAACGGCGCAAGACGTTCTTGGTGCATCGGTTTGTGGCACGCCTGCGGTTGAGAATATTCCGTGTTCGACCCCAATGATTGACAAGGGATCGTTTGGTGGCACTTCAATTCGCAACGGGACGCAGTACTTTGCCCGAATCGATCAGGCTTTCAAGCGCGACCGAATTTACGTCAGCCTTTTCCGAACGCTGCTTCTCACCGGTGCGCCGTCGGCCATGCCCCAATTCTCGGCGCTGAATAACACGTGGGAAGTGGCGGGGCAGGCATCGTGGACGCACACATTTTCGCCCACGCTGCTCAACGAATTCACGGCAGGTCAGAGTCGAGTGGAGGGAGTTCTAGGTAGCGGGGCTCCCGGTACCAGTTACTACATCCCTTCGATAACTGTGAACGGCATAAGCGTTGATTCGGGGCAGGCCTTCGGGGTAGGCTTCGCGCAAGGCGATTTCATTCAGCATAACTACCACTGGCGCGACGTGCTCACACACGTGAAGGGAGCTCATACCCTGAAATTTGGTTACGAAGGTTGGTATGGCGACGATGTAGAACCATTCCAGGGGCCGTGGTCGCAGCCTAAGTTCTCATTCAGCAATCTGTTGACGTTGGCACAGGATGCGCCTACCAACGAGAACGGAATTTATTACAACCCTCAAACCGGTACGGAGCAACTTTGGAGTTGGGATGCGGCGTCCAGGACTTTCGGACTTTTTGTGGAAGACACCTGGAAAGCCAGGAAGAATCTGACTGTGACTTTGGGCCTGCGCTACGACGACAGCGGCAACCCATGGTCAAAGAGTCCGTCGACTGTCCTTGGAAACTTCTACCTGGGAACCGGCAATACCGAACAGGAGCAAGTCGCGAACGGCTACGCCAAGGCCACGCACAATGCACTGCTGCATTCCGTCAACAACTTGTTCAGCCCAAGGGTCGGTATGGTGTGGGACCCAACGGGAAAGGGTGACTGGGTCGTACGCGGGGGTTTTGGCATCTACAACAACTGGTTGACCCAAGCGAACGTGCAGGAGGAATTCCGAGGCAGCCCGCCCGGAGAAGTGGATCCAACATTTGTCGCAGGCGGGACAGCGAGCGCGCAGGCTCCGATCTTTGTTCTTGGAAGCAGTAACAAGCCTCCGTTTGGATTTACTTTCCCAACGTTCGGGCCAGGGACCGGCCCGACGCCGCAATCTGGTGGTGGGCTTAACGCGCAAGGTGGTGTGGTCGGTGCCAGCTTCAGCATTGGTGCCATTAATCCCCTCTTGAAGTCTCCGAAGGCAGACGTCTGGTCTGTAACCTTGGAGAGGAAGATTACGAACAACTTCGCGGCCAGTGTCGGTTACAACGGATCCCATTCCTACAACATTGTCGGCAATGGCAATTCCATCGGCAACGTCTCTTATGGAGTGGATATCAACTCTTTTCCAGGCGATCTGATCGACCAAATGAACAACAGTGCGACGCCTCGCATTCCGAGCGCCACGCGGCTCAATACCAGCTTTGGTGCGATCACGTATGCCGACAACGACCGCCACGGCAATTACGATGCCGTGATCTTCGATGTTAGAGGTCACTTCTCGCGTGGATACCTGGACGCGTCCTACACTCGTTCCCGCTCCTACGATGATGCCTTGGACTATCCGAACTCCGCGGGGCTGGATCCGCAACAATACTACGGGCCGTCCATCTTCAATGCGCCCAATCGCTTCTCTCTCAGCTTTAATTATTCGCTGAGGGGCCTGAACGGCGGGAGGGGGGCAGTTGGATATGCGACGGGCGGTTGGGGAATCAGCGGAACCAGCATCTTCCAGTCTGGTTATCCTCTAACCGCAGCGAATTCGAACGGTTTTCTAGCGGTCTGCTCGTCCGGCGCATTGAGCAACGTCACCGGGTGTTCGGCCTCGGATCCAGCGGTTGCGTTCCAGGCTGGCAGCGGCGACTATAACGCCGACGGGGACAATCTCGCCTACCCGGATGCAACGAGTTATAGTCAGTCACACTCAAACAAAGCATGGCTGACAGGGGCAATTCCCAGTGGCGACTTCGCGGTTCCTGCTTTTGGGAGCGAGGGGAATGAGAAGTCCAATGCCTTCAGTGGGCCGAACTTCTACGAGACCGATATCAACTTCTACAAGGACACGCATCTCACCGAAAGAGTCAATTTTCAGATCCGGTTTGAGATATTCAATATCTTCAACCGGGCGAACTATGCAGACGTCGATTACAATTTGCCGGATGGAACTTTCGGCCAGGCGACAGCATCGCGTGAACCGCGATTCTGGCAATTGGGAGGCAAGCTCTCGTTCTAGTTCGCCGGTACAAGACTAATTAAGAGCCGACCCGCCTTTCAGGAATGGGCCGGCTTTTTTAGTTGGGGAAAGTTGCACTGCGTCTTCTACATAGCTGAAGCACGGGCTGCTCGGGTATAAGGGGATGGGTGAGGTGTGGCAGGGCCGGCGATAAAAGTCATGCGTTCCATCCCAAAGAACTGCATTGTTCTGGTTCCCATTCTCGTTCTTTCTCTCGCGTTTGCTCAAACCGTAGGGGATCAGATCGGTCTCATCGCGTCGGCATTACAAAACCAAGATTTTGCGAAGGCTCTCGAACTGCTTGGCCCGTCGTTGCAGCGGTCGCCCAGCAACGCGCAACTGTGGGCGATGCAAGGTGCGGCTTATGCTGGGGAGGGCCATAAGCAAGACGCCCTGGCTTCATTTCGTGCCGCGCTCAAGATTTCGCCGGATTATGTCCCAGCATTGGAAGGTGCAATCCAGATCGAGTACGACAATGGGAGCGAGGAGGCAATTACGCTCCTGCAGCGCATGCTCCGTCTGCGTCCGACAGACCGAATCAGTCACGGCATGTTGGCGGTCCTCGAGTATCAAAGGGGAAACTGTGGGGTTGCGGTGACTCACTTCGAAAAGGCCGGCTCGCTGTTCGATTCCAAAGCCAGCGCCCTTCACGCCTATGCCATATGCATGGTAAGACTCAAACAGCCGGACAGTGCAGTAAGAGTCCTTCAGCGAGCGCTGGCTCTTGATCCCAGTGACCTCGGAGAGCGTCATCTGCTAGCGGCCGTCCAGCTGCTAGATCACACGCCGCAAGACGCACTGTCCACGCTGCAGCCGATACTGAGCGGGAGTAATGCGGACGTCGAAACCCTGGAACTGGCGTCGACTGCGTATGAGGACTCCAAAGAAACACCCCAAGCCGTCGCCGCTCTCCGCCAGGCTATTCTGCTAGATCCAAAGAACGTCAATCTGTACGTGGACTTTGCAAACCTGAGTTCTGCGCATGATTCGTTTCAGGTAGGTATTGACGTAGTGAGCGACGGTATCGGCCAGCTGCCGAAGGCGGTGCCACTCTATCTGGCACGCGGGGTTCTTTATGTTCAGCTAGCCCACTACGACAAAGCCGAGGCCGACTTTGAAACGGCTCACGAGCTCGATCCCCATCAGTCGCTAAGCTCGGCCGCGCAGGGATTGCTGGCGGGGCAGGAGAATGATCTGGATGGGGCATTGGCCAAGGTGCAGGCTAGGCTGGCCCAAAAGCCGAAGGATCCTGTTTTGCTCTACCTTCGGGCGGATTTCCTGTCGCAGAAGGGGGTCGAGCCGGGCACGCCGGAATTTCAGCTGGCGATGCGATCTGCTAAAGAAGCCGTTGCCCTGCGACCGGGGCTGAGCGCGGCTCGAACCGTGCTGGCGAAACTGTATTTGCAAGCGGGCAGCTACCAGGACGCGGTTGAGCAATGCCGAAAGGCTCTGGCGCAAGACCCAAGAGATCAGACTGCTTTATACCACCTCATCCAAGCACTGCGGAAAACTGGAGACACTGCGGAGATCCCCGATCTCCTGAAACGTTTCGCGCAGCTTCGCAAGCAAACTGCGCATGAAGAGAGCGAGCGCTACCAGTACAAATTGGTAGAAGAAGACACTCAGCCGAAATAGTGTCTCCGCGGGATTCGTCCTTATTGGTTCTTAGCCCTTCAACGATACGTATGTGGAGTAACTTTCTTTGTCGATGTTCATGAACGGGCGCATGGTCACGCTCTTTCCATCGGCAGCAGTGGCAAGCCAGTCTCCAGTTGCGTTGTTCGTGGGCTTAGCCTGGAGCAAGTTCTTGCGGTCGAAACTGGGCTGCGAATCAGCAAGAGCGAAGAGCACGAGCGGTCCCTGCAACAATGCCATCAGATTTGGGTGATTCTCATCGACAGCTTCCAGGCGAACCGGCATGGGCAGTTCGAGTTCGACGCGATCGCCGTCTTTCCAACTACGCCGAATGCTGGCAAATGTGCCCGGTTGCACTGGATCGGTGACTCGGTTCCCATTGACGGATAGGACAGGATCTGGGGCAGCCCAGCTGGGAATGCGCACATAGAGTGTAAAGTCCTTGCGCTGCGAAGCTGACACTTCGATCTGGATTTTGTTGTCGAGCGGATACTTGGTTTGCTGCTTCAATCCGTAGCGGGCTCCGCCATCATCCCAATGCACAGCTGACGGCGTGAACAGATTCACGTACACCCCATCGGCCGACCGCAGATAGGTGCTGATATGGTAATCGGCCGCAAGTTGCGGGAAAGTTCCGGAACAGCATGGCCATTTTTGTCCATACCAGACTTTCTTGCCAGTTGTGGCGTAGTCCGAGTAGTAAAACGAAGTGCCATCCGCCTGAATCGGCCATGCCCCGAGGATTGTGTTGTACAGTACCCGCTCCATGCTGTCCCCGTATCGCGAATCCTTGGTCACGCGAAGCAAGTAGCGGGTGATCTTGAAATGGCCGTACGCGCCGCACGGTGTTTCAAAGCTGGCGTGCGTAAGGGCGAGACTGTCACCTAATTGACCCGTTCCGGGCTCACCAAATGATTCATTCGGCCCCCATCCTCCCGTGGCAAAGCTTTGGGTCGTCAGCAGCATCTCGAACCCGTTCTTGGCCGCCCGCAGGTGTTTTTCGCTTCCCAATGTGATGTACGCCTGCATCGCCGAACTGAATGCGTTCACGTGACTGTAAGCGTGCTCGAACGGCAGTACGTTGTTCCCTTCGGCGAGAGGGTTGAAATAGGTGTCATCCTCAAGATACTTCTTCGCCATGTCGCGGTAGAAGGTGTCGCCGCTGCGTTGGTAGGCGAGGAATAGGTTTTCAGGCAAAGTGTAAGTCTCGTCCCAGGTAAAGGATGTGTCTTTGTGCGGACGCGAACGCTGTTCTTGACGCGAAAGGGCCTTCTCTGGCAGATACGCGATGATTGCGTGGGTGAGCTTCTCGTGAATATCCATCGCCAGCGGGTCGTGGGCAAATTCGTGCGCATCAATCAGGCCGCAGGATAGCTTGTCGTAGGTGTACGCCGGCAAGCGATAGCCAGCGAAGAACTTCGCTTTGGGATCGAGCGTTTCGCCGTAGCCTTTTACCAGGCGATTGATTTTCGCCCGGGTGGGTTCCGATCCAGTGACTGCGTAAGCCCGCGCAAGGGCTGAAACATATTGCCCAAAACTATGCCCCGGTACGAACGCGTGAAAATCGTTGTGTATCAGGCTGAAGCCCGTTCCGTCGTACCAGCCCCCCATATCTTCACCGGGCGCTGGCAGGCCGGCGTCCTCGCGGAAGACCTTTAGCAGGCGATCGTCGTCGAGGTGCAGGAAACGAGCATGGTTCTCTTCAAACTGCCGCTTCATGGGGCCGTCGAGCAATTCGACCTCGGAGTATGCAAAGGTGGAGAGCGGAGGATTCGCTGCAATAGTTCCCTTAGTGCCTTCTGCCCAGGCCGGAATGATGCGGGATAGATAGGTCGCTGCAGTGGTGGCGGTGGTGGCTTTAAGAAAAGTTCGGCGGCTCAGACGAGGAGCCATGGGCGGTCTCCTGGCAATTCAAGAATTTATAGCAGCAAACGTTTACTATCCTCAGCTTCTGCCTCCAGCCCCGTCTTTGTCAACTGTCTTTCCCGATCACCTCCTCCAACATGGTTCAGGTTGCAGACAGGGCAGTCAATGCGTCGGGGGCAGGAAAGGATTCGGGTGCGACGAGAGTATTCTCCGGTCGTGAATCCCGACCCTCCAGCCCCTCCACTAACGCGTTGAGAGCCCGCGACGTGGTCGGCGGCACAATGATCGTTGCTGCCAGAATACCCTGTCGGACCCATGCCTGCCCGGTCTTCGGAAGACCGTCGACCCCGAGGAAGGGCAGATGCGATTTGTAGTCCGAGTTCGCTCCGGTTGCCTGTTCCTCAATCGCGCGCCGTGCGCCAAGCGCTAGGAAGTCGTTCTGAGCCTGGACGAGATGAATCTCCTCCTGACGCGAAATCGAAAGCCGCAACCAGGAGGCCACCGCATGGAAGCCGGCTTCTTCCGTCCAGTTGGCGCTCTTCAGAACTCTGATACTTATGGTGCCCGGCTTGGTTTCAAGCAAGCCCGACGCACGTTGCTGCGTCACGGTACTGAGAGACGGCCCTTGCACGTATAGAGCCGAGCCGCCTCGCGGCAGAAGAGAGGCCAGCTGGCGTCCTTGGATGCGGCCGACCTCACGATTGTCGGCACTAACCGCAAACACGGGGACTGCGGTCTTGGAGCGGAGCTCCCCTAGGTAGTCGGCCTCGCAGTTAAGCAAGACCCATGAGATTCCCGACGCCACTGCCGCCTGTGCGATTTTAGGGAAGGCCGTCCGGCCGGCAGGTTCCACCAGAACGCCATTTACCTTGGTATCGCGAGCCTGGATTACATCGAGAAGCTGCTGACTCTGATGGATGGCATCGTTCTTCGCAAAGAAAATCTGCAAGTCCACTCCTAGCCGGATTGCCGCGTCCTGCGCAGCAGATGCCTGCTGGCGCTGGTAATCATTGTCATCGGTGATCAGAGACAGGACAAACCTTAGCCTCTTCATGATGCTTTTCCGTTAGGGACTCCCGAGGTTCCGGCAATCGGGACGATGACCGCGTCTAGGCTGCAACCTCTTGTTTCAGCGCATTCTCGACCTCGGCAATCTCGCTGGGCCGCAATCGGAACTCAGCCGCCCCGATGATGCCCGCGACCTGATTTGCGCTCCGGAATCCGACAATCGCCGCCGTCACAGCCGGATTTCTCAGTGTCCAGGCAATCGCCACTTCTCCGGGAGAACGCCCATGCCGTTTTCCGATTTCGCGCAGACGCTCCACCAGTTTCAGATTCCGGGAAAGCTGAGGCTCCTGGAAGTTTGGGAGATTTCTACGCCAGTCCTCTGCCGCGAAATTTGCGACTCGCTCACGAGTCATCGCCCCGGTGAGCAGACCAGCCGACATCGGAGAATAAACAATCACCCCTATGTTGTTCTGTGAAGTGAAAGGCAGGATTTCTTTTTCGATCTCGCGCGTGACAATGGAATAAGGCGGCTGAAGCGATGTAATAGGGGCAACGGTTTGGGCACGCTGCATTTGGGAGACACTGAAGTTAGAAACTCCGATATAGCGGACCTTACCCTCGCATTGCAGTTGCGCCAACTCACCCCAGCCTTCCTCGATGTCCTCATTCGGTTCGGGCCAGTGGATCTGATAAAGATCAATAACGTCGGTCTGCAAGCGGCGCAGACTGTCTTCGCATTCGCGCCGAATCGACGTTGCTTTGAGGGACGCGCCAATGGTTCCATCTGCGTCCCAGATGCGTTCGCACTTGGTGAACACGTACGGACGGGTTGTGCGCCCTTTAATTGCCCGGGCGACTATTTCTTCCGAATGGCCAAGGCCGTAGAGGGCAGCGGTATCAATCCAGTTGAGTCCGTAATCCAAGGCGGCGTGAATGGCAGGGATGGAGTCACTCTCGTTTTGCGGCCCCATACTCCCGTTCCAGCCGCCCCCTCCTATGGCCCACGCGCCGATGCCGAGGGGGGTAATGTGGAGGTCGCTGTTTCCAAGTCGGTGAGTTTCCATGCAAATCACCTGGCGCTGGCAGTAGACGAAAAGGATCGCTACGATCCGTGAAATCGCTTGCTAGCTTATACCCGAAAAGGTTCCGCTGCCCACTTAAAAAGAGACGATTTCAACTGAACTCCAGTACTCAGTATAGTGTGGGAAACTACCTCCGGAGGGACTCTGCTTGGTAACGGTCATTCGCACAAATCCATCCCGTTTCGGGAAATTGACAGCTGTGACATTCCGCCCCGCACAAGGTCCCCTGATTGATCGGCTGCTCCACTTTTCAACGGTGCGTCGAATTCGTTCGTGAATAGCCATAAACATATGAGTATAAGGAAGATCGTAATGGTCATTTGCCGTTCCTGGAGGCTGTGAATCCCCTCATGGCCTGCTCGCGAAGTCGTCAGGTATGCCTAAGAAATGATGTTCGTAATGGCTTCGCTCACTCATTGTTGAGCGGTGTCGCTGCGCTGGCCATGGTGTTCCGATTCGATGAAATCAAAAATGTGCTTGACAGTCACTTTCCGAAGGGAATATAAGCTATTCGCATTAGTCGAGAAATCGTTTACTCGATCGCTGGTAGCCCCTTTGTGGGAGAGATTACAGTGGCAAACCTAGAGTTTCGACTTTCCTCGTGTCGGTGGTCCATTCTGATTTTGCTGTTCTTCACCCTCCCCGCCTTTGCTCAGTACAGCAGCAATGTTCAGGGCGTGGTTTCGGATCCGGTTGGCGCTGCGATCACTGGGGCATCGGTCGAATTGCGCAACTTGGACACCAGTGTCACCACGGTCGCTACTACCAGCGAAACTGGCAACTACCGCTTTAGCAGCCTTCCCCCAGGCAACTACACGGTGACCGCTGAGGCCAAGGGTTTCAGAAAAACCGAAGCCACTTTCACGCTTGAAACGTCCGAAACGAAGGGTATCAACCTGGCTTTGCCGGTCGCCAGCGCGCAGGAAACGATCACAGTACAAGTACATCCTCCATTGGTTGACACGGACGACAGCCGGCTTCAGGCTACTCTCCCGTCGGATACAGTCCGAGATTTGCCTTCGGCCAATCGGAACCTCTGGGACATCTTGGCCGTCACCCCGGGTGTCGTCGGCGTTGGCACGCGGCTTGCCGGAGAAGCTCCTGGTGGCCTGCCCGATAACTTCGGAACTCAGACTCCCCAAATCAGCGCGAATGGACGCAGCTACACAGGCAACGTGGTCATGGTCGACGGCATGAACGTCACCAGCCCCGTGCAGAACGGGAATATCATTCTTGCGCCGATTCCTGACGCCGTGCAGGAAGCTTCGTTGCAGACCAACACCTGGGGCGGAGAAGACAATTTAGGGAGTTCAATCCTGATCCAGGTAACGACAAAGTCGGGAACCAATCAATTTCACGGCACCGGCAGCTTGTTTTTTGCCAATCAGGATTTGCAGGCGACACCCGACTTTGTGAGTGGCGCAACAGAACCTTACGCCCGAAAGGATCTGGTAGGCGCTCTCGGCGGCCCGATCCGAAAAGGGAAGACTTTCTTCTTTGCAGATTTCGAAAAACTCTGGGCGACTGTGCCCGGCGCAACCGGGCAACAGTTGTTTGAAGATCCGGCGTTTGTACAGTGGGCACAGGCGAACTATCCGAACACGGTCGGAACGCAGGTTCTAACGGGGTGGCCCGCCAGTAATCTGTTTGGCGCGACCTTCCCGACGAGTGGCCTGGCTTCGAACTACCTCCCCTCAGGCCTGTGCGGTACAGCGGGCGCGCCTCCATGTACTCTTCAGATGGTTGACAGCGGCAGCTTCAACGCGAGCGAATACTACAACGCCTTGCAGTACAACTTCCGGCTGGATCAGTACTTCACCGATAGGGATCGTCTCTATCTGAGCTATTACAACGACTCGTTTGACCAGCAGCAGAAGTCGCCGCGGCCCAAACTCGGCGCTTTGGACATCATGCGAAATCGGTACGGCCAAATTGACTTTACCCACACTTTTAATCCAAGCCTGCTGTGGGAGTCCAGCCTTGCTTTTGCCAGTGTAGGCGGCGCAAACGGTCAGGATGCCAACCTCGCGGTGCCGAACGTATCCGTCGCGGGCAACCTCACGGGGTGGTCGGTTGGCGGAGGATGGGGCCCGGGCGAGTATAGGGGCCCGATGTACAACTGGCGTTCTGTGCTCAATTGGGTACACGGTCAACACACGTTGAAGTTCGGCTACGACGGAGCCAGGGGCATTGAGCATGGCGATTTCACGCCGGACAATGTGCGTCCCGGTTTTGTGTTTAACAACCTTCTTGACCTCGTCCAAGACAGTGTCTTTCAGGAATCGGTGGGCGCCTACAATCCCCTTACCGGCCTGGCCGGAACTGTGATATTTGGCGGTCAGGAAAATCCCTTTGGCTTTTTTGCCCAGGACGATTGGAAAGTGAAGTCAAATCTTTCCCTGACGCTTTCAATGCGCTGGGACGATTTCTCCAATCACACGCCTTGGGGTAACAGCAATTTCCAATTCAGCGCGCTGAACCTGGGAACCGCGGGCACATTCAATGAACAGGTTCAATATGCCACCGTTGGCGTAGTTCCCGCCGTCTTTGCGAACGCCATGAAAAATATCTTCAGCCCGCGGATTGGTTTCGCCTGGGATCCGACAAAAGCTGGCAAGTGGGCAGTGCGCGGTGGAGTAGGTGTCTATCATGACTGGATTGCGATGGGCCAGACCATTGACCAAACGCGCAATAATCCACCCGGTGTTTTAAGCGAGACCTTTACGAACGTTGCTCCAAACGGCCAACCGCTAGGCAACTATTTTTCCATCGCGCCATCTGGCAACTACCCTTGGGGATTTGTCTTGCCGACGATTCCGGCTGGGTCTTTGAATGCCGCAGGAGGCATTGCAGGGTTACCGACCAATGTCGACTCGCTTGACCGCAATATGAAGGCGCCGCTGGCTGTGAATTATGTCATTGGCTTCGAGCGCCAGTTGCCGGGAAGGTTGGTAGCGGGTGCGAACTACTCCGGTTCTCGCAGCTACAACGGTCTGACGGGTGCCGACGTAAACCGCCTGCCGGGCGATGCTACGTTCTCAGGAGCCGCGGGCAGCCTGGTGGAGACCATCACCCGTCCGAACCCCAACTTCGGATCAATCATCTACGTCAACAATGCCAATCAAGCCACTTACAACGCGATGATTCTTTCTCTTCGCGGAAAAGCGGGACACCGGGGGAATTTCCAGGCTTCCTACACGCTCTCCCATGCCAAGGACTATCCCGAGGCGAACACACGGTTCGACCAGGACGGGCAAGATGGAGGCGCGAACATCCCCGATCAGAATGCCTACTCCAACTATTACGGGAATGCGAACTATGATGTGCGACAGCGCTTTTCCTTCTCTGGGGTGTACACGATACCTGGTCTGAAGAGTGGCATTGGAAGAATATTTACCGGCGGCTGGGAGATATCGAGCATTGTGGCCGTGCAGACGGGCACTCCGTTCTGGGTAATCGACAACCGTCCGGCTGACGTAATGTGCGCGAGTGGCGGTGCCGGGGGCACGCCGACTCCGTGCTCCAGTGCTGTGACCGGAAGCCCCGTGATTACGCCGAACGTGCTCGCACCTGATAGTGGGGACTACAACCTGGACGGCCTCAACTACGACATTCCGCTCATGCCCAGCCAGAACTTTACGGGATCGCACAGCCGTTCAGCGTACATTAACGGCATATTTACCGCCGCTGATTTTCCTCAGGCTCCGCAAGGCATGGAGGGTACCGAGCCGCGTAATATCTATCGCAACCCGGGCATGTTCCAGGCAGATGCGAGCGTTCTGAAGAACAACCAGCTCCCCTGGTTGGGGGAACAGGGCAACCTGCAATTGCGTTTTGACTTTCTGAACGTTTTCAATCATGGAAACCTGGGAACTGTAGATCCCAACATGGCGGACGGCACCTTCGGCAAAGTCACGAGCACGCTCAATCCGTATGACGCGAGAAAGATTGAGTTGGGCTTGAGAGTGTCGTTCTAGTTGAGCTTGAGAGAGCGTCTCGTGGCGAGCCGGAGGCATCGAACTTCGGCTCGCTATTTTTTTTGGGGGCCCGGGCGGTACTTTCGTCAATGCGTGCGTCGGAGCGTGATTCTCGGCTAGCTCCCTGCGCAATTTGAGGCTGCAGTAAAATAACACTGGTCCGACGAGGAACTCATGAATCGATTTTCCCACGCTCGACGGCGCTTTCTCAAACAGGCATCGAATGCGGGCGTAGCCTGCTCTGCCGCAGCCATCGTTCCCGGTTTTGCACGCGCGCTCGTGGCGGGGGGGCTTGGTCAGGCAGCTCCGGCTAGCACCACAACGACGGCGCGCGTTTTCGTCGATACGAGAAGGACGATCGCGGCACTCGATCGAAACCTGTTCGGCTCGTTCCTGGAACATCTTGGACGCGCCATCTACGACGGCATCTATGATCCCGGTTCCAAATTGTCGGACGCCAGCGGATTCCGGAAAGACGTTCTCAACGAAATCCGGGAACTCGGAGTTCCGATCATCCGTTATCCGGGAGGAAATTTTGTCTCCGGTTATAACTGGCTCGATGGGGTCGGTCCGAAGAAAGACCGTCCGCGTGTGCTTGATAAAGCTTGGGACACGATCGAGTCCAACCAGTTTGGAACAAACGAGTTCATGGCTTGGTGCAAAGCGGCGGGCACCGAGCCCCTGATGGGATTGAATTTGGGGACTGGGACAGCGGAGGAGGCCGCTGCACTGGTTGAGTACTGCAATGTCGAGAAGGGTACTAAATGGAGCGACTTGCGGCGGCAGCACGGCATTTCCGATCCGTACAAGGTGCAGCACTGGTGTCTGGGTAACGAAATGGATGGCCCGTGGCAGATCGGACACATGTCTGCCACGGAATATGGCCTGAAGGCCGCGGATGCAGCAAGACAGATGCGGTATGTGGATCCGTCGCTCAAACTGATCGCCTGTGGCTCGAGCGGCCCATTCATGCCGACGTACCTGGAATGGGACCGCGAAGTACTGGAGCAGTGCTATCAGTATGTGGATGGTCTCTCGCTCCACCGCTACTTTGGCAACAATGAACGCGACACCGGCGGTGATACTTCGAAGTATCTCGCCATGAATCTGAGCATGGAGCGCCAGATCGCCGAGACAGTTGCCGTCTGCGACCTGGTTAGAGGACACAAGCGCTCCCCGAAGAAGTTGTGGCTCTCTTTTGATGAATGGAATGTCTGGTACCGCACTACGACAGGAGATGCCGTCGACGGACACCGGCAGGAAGCGCCGCACTTGCTGGAAGAAGTTTACAACCTGGAGGATGCGCTGCTGGTTGGTGGACTCATTAACTCGTTGATGCGCAACGCGGATCGGGTAAAAATCGCCTGCCTCGCACAGCTGATCAACGTGATCGCGCCCATCATGACGGATGCGAACGGGATCCTGCAGCAAACGATCTACTACCCATATAGCTGGGCCCTGCAGTATGCCAAAGGTGCTGTCCTGGAGCTCCTGGTGCAGTCTTCGACCTATGAAGTCTCCGGCTTGGACCAGGTGGCGCATGTGGACGTGGCAGGTTCGCTGGATCACGGCGAGGGCAAGCTCTCGCTCTTTATTCTGAACCGCGATCTTTCGAAAGCTCGCGACGTGGAGGTTGTGTGGGAAGATGCTGCTCCTGGCCGTGTGATTTCCGCGTCCATGCTCACGGGCGATGACCTGAAGGCCTCAAATACGTTCGCGGCCCCGCGACGAGTAATACCGCAATCGTTTTCGGCGCCAGCCAGCGGCAACGGGCGAACGCGGTTTGAGGTTCCAGCACACTCCTACACGGTGGTTCAATGGTCGCTATAGAAACAGGGTGAATCTATATGGCAAAGAAAGGAAATATTTCGCGCAGAGAGTTCGTTAGTACGGCGATCTCGGCAGCGGCTATCTCGTCAATGCCTGCCCGCTCCGTCCTGGCTAAGGTCCGCTCCGGCGGGAAGCCGGTGCCGCAGGCTTCTGTCGCGCTGACCGATGCTCCGGGCTGGAAAGACCAAGGGGTTGAAAATCTTGCCAAATCACCCCATGCCAAACTAAGGGATATTCCTGTGCACGCCGTGACCATCACCGGCGACTTCTGGGCGCGACGCCGCGAGATCAACGTAACCAGAAGCATCCCCACCATGCACGACCTGCTGGAAGCCAACGGCCGCATGAATAACTTTCGCCGTCTGGTGGGCAAGAGCACTGCCGCGCAGAGCGGTCCCGTGTTCTCTGACTCCGACGTTTACAAGTGGACCGAGGCAGTGGGATTCGTGCTGCAATCGGGCGATCGTCCTGAACTTCGCGCAAGCGCCGAAAAGCTTATCGACGAAGTGGTCGCCGTTCAGGAACCGAGCGGCTACCTGAACACTTATTATCAGGATGACCGTAAGTCGTTGAGAATGCTTCCGCAGACTCAAACCACCGGCCATGAGCTCTACAACATGGGTCACCTGCTCCAGGGGGCCATTGCCTACTATCGGGCGACGGGAGACCGCAAGCTGCTGGACGCCGGCATTCGCTTCGTCGATGACTTCCTGCTTCCGAATTACGGTCCGGCCCCGAAGAAGCCCATTGTTTCCGGCCATCCTGAGATCGAAATGGGCTTGATCGAGCTATACCGGATCACCGGCGATAAACGGCAGCTAGATCTTGCCGGCTACATCTTGCAGGGAGACGCGCGCATCGAGTTACCGGAACGCCGGACGATCTACATGTTCAGCGGAACTCCCTTCACGGCGCGAACCAAGATGCAGGGGCACGCCGTTCGAGCGATGTACGCGTGCTGCGGAGCCACCGACTACTACCTGGAAACGGGCGATCCGGCGTATTGGCAGACGTTGAATACTCTCTGGAGTGACATGACCACGACCAAGATGTATGTCACCGGCGGAGTCGGGTCGCGGTCTGACGGGGAAGCGTTTGGGGATGCCTACGAATTGCCCAATTTCCGCGCCTACGGCGAGAGCTGCGCTGCGATCGGCAACCTGATGTGGAACTGGCGCATGCTCGCGGCAACTGGTGACGCGAAGTTTACAGACGTGATTGAGCGGGCTTTGTACAACGGAATCAATTCAGGGATGTCGCTCGACGGCACGCTTTATTGCTATCGCAATCCACTGGCTTTTGACCCGTCTACTGGAGACAAGATCCGGAATCCCTGGTATGACGTGACTTGTTGCCCGCCAAACCTCGAGCGGACCTTTGGGTCGCTCCCTGGATATTTCTACAGCACCAGCGCGGACGGAATCTACGTGCATCTGTACGACAATTCAGAGCTGAACTGGCATCTGGAGAACGGAATTGGCCTCAAAGTCGCGCAGAAGGCGAACTATCCCTGGGACGGCAATGTGGAAATCACAGTGACACCTGCCGAAGCGTCCGAGTTTACCTTTTATCTGCGTGTTCCCGGCTGGGCGGATCACGCACAGGTAGCCGTGAACGCCAAGGGCGTGATGGGTGTGACACCCGGGACATATCTTCCTATTCGCCGCCGCTGGTCACCGGGCGACGTCATTCAGTTAAGCGTGGAAGTCCTGCCCCAGATCATTGAAGCGAATCCTCGCGTGGCCGATGATACCGGGCGAGTAGCGATCCAACGCGGGCCGCTCATCTACTGTCTGGAGGAGATCGATCAACCGAGCGGCATATCTCTCAGCGATGTTGCAATCAATCCGGGACGCCACCCAGCGGAACAATTCCAAACCGAATTCCGCAGCGATTTGCTGGGAGGGATGGTGGTGCTTCATCATACCGGCGCGGTCTACGAGCGTGGGTCTCAGAAAGCGCTCTATTCGCAGTACGGTGGGGAAGAGACATCCCGGAAAGTTGCGCTAACATTCATTCCCTATTACGCGTGGGCAAACCGGCAAGCGACGTCGATGCAAGTCTGGAATCTGCTGCTGCAAGCATAGCTTGCCGTCAAGATTTACCACGAGAGGCGCACAAGGGAAAGGCCTTGCCGAGGCAATACGAAGTGTAAATGAACCTCCCCACGTTCGATTGCTATCCATGCAGGTGAGCTCAGCAGCTCCAGCTGACCTGCGCGTTGCAATTGTTCGTACTGATCGGGAGAGGGCAATTGCGGAGAACCCAGTTCCTTCCAAGCAGTGAAGGCATTGCTGTGGTTGGAGTCCACGCGGAAATGTTCGAGCAGGCCGCGTCCTGCGTCGGCAGGCAAACCGGTGATTGCCAGATTGATCGACGCGGCGGGGAAGGGAACGTCGTCATCGTGGTAATTCCACACGAGGACTGCGATCTCTCGGTTCTTGCGACTTGCGATCGCGTTGATGTCAGGCAAAGCCCGTACGCCGCTGCGTACCATATCCTCAGCAGGCAAGCCCCCCGAGCTGGCTACTTCCACCCGTTCGCCACCGAGGAGCCCTAACATACGGAAGGCGTTCAGGACGGGCTTGTCCACGCCGTTCGTCGCCAGGTCGCGGAAACCGGCGAAGGAAGGCTGGTTTTCAAATTCGAATGCCCATGTGACCACTCCGAGAAGATTCACATGTTCCTGACGGCTCAACTCGAGAATATTGTTCAGAACCTCGACAGTGTAGGCCCCGTATAGAGGTCCATTGCGGTACAGATTCTGTGGGTTCTTTTCGGCGGAACAAGCTGCGCATCCCTCAGGATCGGACTCGCCGAGGATCACGGGAGTTTGTTTCCACTCCGGAAACGATGCCGCGATTCTGAATCCCCGCTCAATGGCTGCCAACTGGCGGCTGATTCCCATCTGCACATGATCGCCTTGCCACGTCGGAGATCCTTTGGGATGGAAGCTGATGAAATCCAGATGCGATCCAACGCGTCCGTTCGCGTAGTTCCTCTGATGCGCGCAGTGTTCGAGGAAAGAACGTAGAAATTCTGCTGCCCTGTCATTTCCTGGGCCGGTGCTGTCTGGCCCCCCGATCCGCGCCCCGGGAAGAGCTCGCAGGACTGACTCGACCGAAAAGTCATAGAGCTTGAAGTATTCTTCCGGTGTTCCTTGCCAATAACCGATGTCGGGTTCATTCCATACTTCCCATAACCAGGTTTTCACTTCGGCATCGCCATAGCGTTCGCGAAGATGGTGAACGAATTGAAAAACGAGTTCAGACCACCTCTGATAATCATTCGGAGGATAGGCCCAGCCGGTGTAGATGTTGCTGACCTTACCCCGCGGAAAGTCGTGACGATAGGGCTCAGGATGGGTGGAGAGCGCCTTCGCCATGAAACCAATCTCAACGAGAGGCTTGACGCCAGCTTCATGAAAGGTGTCGAAAATCTGATCGAGAATGACCCAACTATAAACAGGACGACCGGAAGCATCTTCCGTGTACACATTCGTCGATCCCCATTTTAGAGAGGCAGATCCGTCGCCGGTCGTCAGCAGGTTGTGAGTTCGTATATAGACAGGCACAGGATTCGCGGCTGCCAATTCACCGAGCAATTTCTTTCCGTTCGGAGCATACGTGTAATTGGGCTCGTCGTAGCCGAAGTAGTTCCAAACGGGGGTGAGCACCCCCTGTGGTCGATCGAACTGTACGTGGAGGCTCACACCTTGCGATGTCTGCTGGGGCCAACCTGTGTGACTGATCAGAAAGAGGAGAAGGAGGAAAAAAAGAAGATGCTTCCGCCGTTCGCCACTGCTGAAATTGCGCCGTGGCGCGCGGCTTTTCGCCTGCCAATTATTTCTGCTGAGCATGGGAGTCCCGCCGAGAAAATATTCTGGCAGCCATTAACGGGTTGAGAAGCTGAAGACGGTGACGGTGTGATAGCGCTCCCCAGGCTTCAACTCGGTGGTTGGAAAATCCGGGTGATTCGGTGAATCCGGGAAGTGTTGCGTCTCCAGGCAGAGCGCAGCGTGCAGCTCATCGGCTTTGCCACGTTTGCCTTTGATTGAACCGTTGAGAAAGTTTCCGCTGTAAAACTGGATGCCCGGCTGGTCGGTAAGAACCTTCAGCACTCGTCCACTGCTTGGATCGTAGAGTTCCGCAGCTTCTGATAGTTTTCCTCCGCCGCCATCGAGGACCCAGTTGTGGTCGTAGCCATGACCGCGATGAAGCTGTTCGTCGTCTGCGTTAATCCGCGCTCCGACGGCAGTCGCCCTGCGAAAATCGAATGGGGTCGATTCCACGGGTTTCAGCTCGCCAGTGGGAATGAGACCGGAATCCACCGGTGTGAAGCGGGACGCGTGGAGCGTGAGCTGGTGGTTCAGTATGTCGCCATGCCCCGAGAGATTAAAGTAAGAGTGATTCGTCAGATTGACGACCGTGTCCTTGTCAGTTGTCGCAGAATACTCAATTCGCAGATCACCTTTCACAAGTGTGTACCGAACCACCGCTGACAGGTTGCCGGGATATCCAGCTTCGCCGTCCTTGCTCAGGTAACTGAGTTCGATTCCGTTCGCGATCGGTTTGGCCTTCCAGACCACGTTATTGAAGCCGTGCGGCCCACCATGAAGAGAGTTTTGACCGTCGTTCAGAGGCAGCGAGTACTTGTTTCCATCGAGAGAAAACGTTCCGTGCGCAATGCGATTCGCGTAGCGGCCTATGATGGCTCCGAAAAACGCGTCCGAAGACCCGTTGAAATTAGCCACGTACCCCTCGACATCATCAAACCCAAGCACGACATCCGCCGCATTCCCACTCCGGTCTGGGACTTTGAGGGAGACCAGAATCCCGCCGTACGTCGCGATGCGAGCCTCGTACGGTCCGTCGGTCAGTGAATAAATCTCTACGGGGGTTCCGTCTGGCATCTTCCCGAATGGTTGGCTTGTCACCGTCGTCTTAGCCTCCGTGGTCATGCAAAACAGCACTAGCCACGTTCCAGTGATTGCGATCGATCGCATGACTTTCTGAAAGTTCATCGTTGCGCCTCGCATGCTCTTCTACCGCTAGGCCCTGCCCCTTGCAGACTCTGCCACAGCGATTAGAGTCGGCAGGATGTCTCCCATTTCGTTGCCCCCCCGCTGTCCCAGTGCGAAATACAAATTGCTGTACAGAGGGTACAGAGTGTTGTAAACCCGTTGCGCCGAATCTTCCGGCAGGAACGTGCGGTTAGCGGGGCAAATGCTGTCTTGCGCTTCCTCGATCGTCTTGAAGATGCCGGCAGCCAGGAATGCGAAGATTGCCGATCCGAGACTGACCACGCTCTTGCTCGGCACCAATACCGGACATCCCAGGACATTGGCATAGACCTGGTTCAGAACGTCATTTTTCTGGGGAATGCCTCCGGCATTAATCACTCGTTTGATGTGTACTCCATGGCTACCCATGCGATCGAGAATCACACGTGTGTGAAACGCTGTTCCTTCAATGGCGGCAAAGAGTTCGTCCTGCGCCGTGCTCTGCAGATTCCATCCCAGTGTGACGCCGCGCAGGTTGGGGTTCACCAGCACGGTGCGGTCGCCATTGTCCCAGGTCATGCGGAGTAATCCAGTTTGACCAGCTCGATAGTTCTCCAAGCCGGCGCTTAGCGTCTTCACGTCGGTTCCCGCACGAGAAGCGATCGCGCTGAAGATGTCTCCGACGGCAGAGAGACCGGCTTCAATTCCGGTGCGCAAGGGATGCACGCTGCCTTGCACAACGCCGCAAACTCCGGGCACCAGGTTCACCGATGGAGTGATTCCGATGATGCAAGTGGAAGTGCCGATGACGTTTACCATGTCATCGGTTCGGCACCCAGCGCCGATTGCATCCCAATGCGCGTCGAATGCACCGACCGGGATCGGAATGCCGGCCTTCAATCCGAGTTTCTCCGCCCAACCGGGAGTGAGCGTGCCGGCGATATGATCGGAAGTGGCGTATTTCCCATCCAGTTGACCACGCACTCCCTTCAACAAGGGATCTACCTTTACAAGAAACCCTTCCGGCGGAAGTCCGCCCAGCTGTGCGTTCCACATCCACTTGTGTCCCATGGCGCAAATGCTGCGCTTGACCTTCTTGGGATCAGTGATGCCGCATAATGTAGCCGCGACCATGTCGCAGTGTTCGAAGGCGGAGACGAACTGGGATCGTTTGTCAGGGTTGTGTCGAAGCCAGTGCAGCAGCTTCGAGAAGCCCCACTCAGAAGAATAGATGCCACCACACCATTGAATGGCTTCCAGGCCCTCGCGGTGAGCGACTTCGGTGATCTCGGCGGCCTCTCCCTTAGCGCGGTGGTCGCACCACAAGTAATACTCGCCCAGCGGTTCAAGATTCTTGCCGACCGGAATCACGGAGGAGCCGGTGGTATCGAGCGCGATGGCCTGTACTTGATCTCCTGGAATTCGCGCCTTCTTAAGAACTTCGCGGGTTGCCGAAGCCAGTGCCCGCATGTGGTCGTCGTGGGATTGGGTAGCGTATTCCGGATCTTCACGCTTGCGGTGCAGCGGATAATCGGCGATTGCAGATTCCAGCAAGCCTCGCTCGCTATCGACGAGAGAGACACGAACGCTGAGTGTGCCGAAATCGACCCCCGCCACGACGGCCATCAGCAGGCTCCGTTTTCGCAACCGTGGAAGTACATATCCCAACCCAGATATCGGGTGCTGGCCTCGTGGACGGCCGACGCAACGGTAGAGAGGTTTGCGGCCACGTGATGCTCAAACCCCCTCTCGCAGATAAAATGCAGGAGCTTCTGAAGCTCGGGTATTTCGACCACGCCTGCTCCACCGAAGGTATTTAGGGGGTCATCGGTGAATCGGCCCTGACCCACATACCCGCGCATCCGGCCCGAAGTGTCATCGGTGGAAAAGCGAGCAAAACTCATCTTCTCCGGCCTAATCAAGCCAACGCATGTTCCGAACGTATTTTCCTTTCCCACAGTGCCGGCGATGATCTCTTGAAAGTCCATCTTCACCGAGCGGAAGAAATGCTTCGGCAGGTTGGAACAATGGAAGCAGACTGCCTTGTTCGGGTCTGGGCCGTAATTATTGTTCCAATCGAGAAGGGCGGAAGGGCTCTGTGACGCCAGCTGCAGGGCATGCATGCCGAGTACACCGCAAATATCCACCTCGCAGGCGCTCGACAAGAGCTCGTTACTCATCATGCTCATAATCGTGCAGGGAACCACGCCTAGGTTTTCTTCAATCGAAGTCCAGCATTGGACCGCGCTGATCGTGACCTCGGTTGCCGCCATCCATTGGTCTACGACAGCCCCGAGCTTCGCCATTTTCATCAGGGCAGCCGCAGGTACACTGCCGGCATCCACATATTTCTTGATTGCCGCAAGTTTGGCCTGTGCGTGTTCGTCGTTGTCTTTCATGCGCTCGATGCGGCCCAGGACTTCAGAAAGATCGAGGGTCTCGATCGAGATTCCCTGAGATTCGAGGATCTTCTCGCTATAACGCACGGTGTTGAAAGCGGCAGGACGGGCGCCGATGGCGCCGACTCGCAAATTGCGAAAGCCTCTTACCACGCGGCAAACCGCGCTGAACCATTCCAGGTCCTTGGCGAATTCTGGAGAATCCGGACTCTCCGTGTGCAGGGTTGTGATGGAATAAGGAATGCCATACTGCCGGAGGTTGTTGCAGGCCGACATTTTGCCGCAGAAGCTGTCGCGGCGGGAAGCGATCGTCATTTTCTTGGGATCGTCGGGTGTTGCCTGAATCAAGACAGGCACGCGAAGGTCGGCCAGACGCAAGGTGTCAGCAATCGCGCGCTCTTCGCCAAAGTTCGGGAGGGTGACGATGATGCCATCGATTCGGTCGCGATTGCGCTTGAACAAATCCGCACAACGGCGGGATTCCTCCCGAGTTTCGACCGCGCCATACTTGCTTTCGTTCGGGGTAAGAGACACGACGTCGATGCCCTTCGATTCGAGCACGCGCAGCATCTCCTCCCGGCCAGTCTTCGCCAAATGATCGGGAAAAAATCCGCGGTTGCCCACAATCACGCCCATCGTCATTGTCTTCTTGGCCATATAGCTCCCCGTTCTTGATCGCAAGGTCTATCGATCCCGCGCCGGGCCCGAGGCGGAAACGCTTACGGCACTGAGGAACCCACTGCCGAAAAAAGCCCCCTAAAGGGAGTCTTCTCGCAAACAGTCCACCGTCGGCCTCAATCGTATCGCGCTCTCAAGGCTAATAACAGTAATCGTTTACCCACATCGGGTGCAAGCTAGATTATTCCCGTGTCCAGTCGAATTGCAACCTTCTTCTGGATGAATAGCGAGAGCTCATGGTCGCCCTGGAGATCATAGCCAAGGAGGCGGGAAGAAGGGGACGCCATTCTGACAGCTCACGGTCGCGGAGCCCTCCGAGCCTTGCCGCCGGCCGCTTTGAGTGACGTGGGTGACGTCCCGATCTGGGCCAGTGCCGTGGAGCGCCGAAGCACCAAACTCGTCATTAATTCGTATTCATGACGTTCGTGCGAAGGCGGCTCGCATTCAACTTCGTTCAACAGAGCCCGGAAGGCGATTTTCGCTAACTCCTTCTGGGACATTTGCACCGTCGTCAGGGGGGGCGTTGTAAACTCGGCCAAACGTATGTCGTCGAACCCAACCACAGAAAGGTCCTCCGGTATTTTAATGCTCTGCTCATAGGCCTGCCGCATCACCCCGATAGCGGTCATGTCGTTGGAGCACAACACGGCACTCGGCCGAACGCTTAAGCTGTTCAGTTCAATCATGGCACGCATGCCACCTTCGAGACGATGATCCCCGACTACGATCAAGTCAGGAGAAAGCCCGATCTCCAGCATTGAAGTCTTGAAGGCCTCTCGCCGCGCCAGGGCCGACTTCAAATGCAGGGGGCCCGCGACAAACGCGATGCGCGTGTGCCGGAGGGCAGCCAGATGCTGCACAGCCTGGCGGATCCCGCTCTGATAGTTGACTCGGATATTGGCGATTCCTCTGACATCCGGTCCCACATCGACGAATACCAGCGGCACCTTGCGATAGCGAAGATGTTCCAGAAGCGTTTCTTCCATGCCAAAGGTCAGAATGGCCACTCCATCGACACGGCGTTCGATCATGCGCCGGACCGAAGATTCCATCCGCTTCGGGTCGTTGACGGTCGAGGTGAGTAATATCTCGTAGTTGTTTTCGACCGCCAGATTTTCGAAGGTTTGGACGATCTCGGGGAAGAAGGGATTTGTAAATTCTGAGACGATCAAGCCAAAAATACGACTGCGCCCCGAAACCAAGGCGCGCGCTTGAGTGTTGGGGTAGTAACCGAGTTCATCCACCACCCTCCACACACGCTTGGCGAGCTGAGGATCGACGGTCGGGACGCGATTAATTGCTCTGGATACAGTAGCGGTGGAAACTTTCGCTCTCCGGGCGATCTCACGGATGTCCATGGGAGGTTAGGTATTGGATAAAGACATACTCTCGCGACGCAAAATCTTAGCATAGCCGAGGAGCAGTTTAAATGCCCGTTCCGGGCGGAAATGCAGAAAACGTTTGCCCTCAGTGCGTAAATATTGGTCCGGTCGAAGGCTATTCTGACCCGCCCCATGAGGGGAAAGCGCCTAAACAAGGGGCAACCGTGAGATTCCGAATCAACGGCGAGTATTCAACTCGAGCCAAGTCGTTTCTTTCCCAAGTGGGATCACGTATGCACCGCCGCGAGACTTCAGACTGGGTCCCGGGTGATAAACTCCGACACCCCTGACCCTGGCCGGCTGCTCTACTCGCAGCAAGGCTTCCGGTGTCGCGTCAGTCGCTCCAGCGAGTCCCACCCGTACCACGTCACTATCGCGCTTCACTTCGATGCTTTCGAATTCACCCGAGTCGAGCGTTAGCCATAATCCCAGGGAGGCGATGTAAACCCGCCCTCGAAACGAGTCGCGTGGAGTGACCTTGACAGTGCTATCTTGCGTTTTGACATTCCCGCCAAATGCGATCCAGCCAAATTCTGGATGATCGACGATATAAGTTGCGGTGTTCCAAACGTGTCCGAAGAGATTGGGGCCGTAGTCGCCGCTGAAAGGATCGGGCTTAAGCATGTCCGGGAATGCATGAAAGGCTGCCGAGGCAAACCCGTCCTGGTCGACGTCTGTGAGCGCGCCCATGGTTCCGCCGTAGCCGACTCGCAACAGGTAGAAATCCTCAGGGTGCTCCCGATATTCGGCTAGAAGAGGAATGGCGTTCAATCCCGAACCATAGTGGTGCAGTTGCCGCTCCAGGCGCCGGTCTTTGGCGGCAAAAATGAAGTCCCAGTATCGGCGTGCACTGCCGTTGTAGCCCCAGTGAGGAATTGCCGGATCGTATCCAAGAATCGCTTCCAGCGTGACTTCGGCCTTGTCGTTGTAGCCGAAATACTTGGTCCAGGCGTAAACCTCTTCTTGACCGGTGGAATCCCACGGCATCTCGCTGCCAAACGGGTAGGCCTGCTCCTTCCAGCGATCGGCCCGCTCGCGCATCTTGTTCTCCAGAGCAGCCGCTTGTGTATGCATGCCTTCCCGCTTCAGATCGGCCAGTATCGCCACAAAAATCGAACCCTCCATCTGGCCGAACACTGATAGATCTTTGGCATAAGTGGTCATAGCGATCGAAGTCTGGTAAGCATGGTCCAGATACCAATCCCAGGGATGGTTTGTGACCAGGCCGCGATGATCGCGAGCCAAGCGGTAGAGTACCCAGTAAGCTGCCGCTACGTGCGGATAGTCATAAGAGCGGTCGACCGCCTCGGAAGCCTGCTTGTTCCAGCTGGTCCACGATTTCCAGTCAAAGGTGCTGTTGTAATAGTTGGGGGGCATCTGATCAGGTTGGTAATAGAAAAGACTCTTGCGCACGCCGAAAGGGTGAGGGCCATCCTTGGATTGCAGCCTGCCCCATAGAACCCCGTCAACGAATTGCTGAAGTTTGTCGAGTTCTTCCTGATTCGGCTGAACGAGCTCTTTCATGATGGCCGCCAGCCATGACCCGGCGCCGCCCTCGTCACTCAGACCCGCAATCCAAACACGGCTGTCCTGCAGCACCATCTGATTGGTCTCGCGGTCGTAAGTTATTGCGGAAGGAGCGCGGTGAAACGGATCGTTCGAGTCGGTGAACCACTGGCGAGTGGTCAAAAAGTGGCCCATGTCGGCAATAACCTGTGCGGCGGGCTTAATCACAAAGTACTGGACGGTCTGCACCATTCCATCGCCATAAGTGATGGTTAGCCGCGAGCGCCCCCAAGTCTTGCCTTGGAGAACATAAGCTTGCCAGCTACCGTGATTTGATGGATCTTCCCGAATCTCAATGGCCGACGGCGGATCTACTTTCAACGAGGTGACCGGGTTGCCGTATTTCAGAAACAAGTGCCCTTCGATGTCCTCCGGGAGGACGTACCCGGGCACTCCAACGGCGACCGGCCGTCGGTTTTCGGCGAGAGTATTTTCTATGTGCCGAATTGAATCAGAGAGCAGGAACTTGAGCGCGTAGTCTTTGGATTCGCCCGGAGCCAGTGTCAGGCTGGTAGGAATATTCCAGGGTTGAGCGCTCTTCCATTCATTGTCGGCATATGCCTCACTGTGGACCATCCACTCGTAGAATCCTTCGAACGTGATTCCTCGCGGTGTGGGATCGGTGAATACCGGCGGGGCACCAAAATGCCCCTTTCTGTCCAAAATGGGGTTGTAAGCCTCGAAAGGAGTTTTGCCCTCGGGAACGATCACCAGGGTCGGACCATGCCCGTTTAGCCTGGTTACTTGCAAATATCCAGCGTCTTCGCCGATGTACGGGTCGTAGAACGAACAGATCGCGTGAGCCTGGTCCAACGAGCGGTTGTTGAGCACGTTGTTAAAGATCATGGGGATGCCCAGCGCTCCGATCCGAACTGGCGTGGCGGAGATGTTGGTCAATGCAAAACGCAGGACGAGTTTGCCTTTATCCAGCGCCCAAGCTCTGGTGATTCGCAGCGGAAAATCAGCAGGGAAGGTGGGAGTAAGGTCCGCGGCGGCCAGGACGTTGGTCGATGCAGGCAGCGCGTTCACGGTCCTGCGGGCGGCTGCAGTTGAATAGTTTTTCCAGTTAGCCGAGTCTTCCGTACGCACACGAAGGGTGATATCGCCCAAATGAAAGTACCCGTCTTGCGAACGTTCCGTCAGCAAATCTCCGGGCGTAAAGTCGAAGCCGTGGGCACCCTTTGGCTTGAGAGCGGCGACTGTCTGAGAGGAGCGCACCAGGGTTAGCGTGAAGTCAGGAGTGTCATAGTTATCGACTCCTTGTGCGAGCATCGGACCCGGAGTTGGCGGCTTCTTCTCGTCAGCGCGTTGCGCAGCGGCATCGGCGAGTGTCAAGCAAGGGAGAAACGTAACAACTGAGAAGACAACAATGCGGAATCGGGTGAACTGCATTTTCGTTCCTCGCTCCTTCACACAGTCATGAATTCGATAGCTGTTTCACCGACTTGGAGATAGCTGAGAAGTCCTCGTCGCCGCGGCCCTGAGCAATCGCCTGACGGAATAGATCAAGTGCGGCGGTAGCCGTCTGTAGAGAAATTCCTCTGGCTGAGGCATCCCGGAGCGCATATGCGAGGTCCTTGGCCATCCAGCGCAGGGCAAAGTTTGGCGTGAAGTCGTTGGCAGCGACTCGATCGGCAATTCGCTTCACGATTCCGCTTCCCGGCGCACCGCTGGTCAGGATGGACAGAGCTTTAGCGCGGTCAAGACCGCCGGCATCGATCATAGACAGGGCTTCGGCGAACGATGCAGCTTGCACGCCACAGACGAAGTTATTGACGAGCTTCATGAGAGCGCCGCTTCCAGTCGGCCCCAGATGCACGACGTCGCGGCCAAGCACGGAAAGGACAGGTCGGGCTGCGTCGAGCGCTTCCGGGGACCCTCCCGCCAGAAAAACCAGTTCACCGGACGCAGCGTGAGGTTTGGTGCCGGTGACCGGGGCATCCAGGAACTTGCAGCCGCGAGCCGCTGCTTTGGAAGCCAATTCCTCAACCCACTCTCCGCTCAGTGTGCTGGACTCAATCAGCACTGAGCCTGGGGATGCTGCGCTGAGTGCTCCATCTTCTCCCAGCCAGACATCCCGGGACGCGAGGTCATCTGCCACCATGCTGAGAATGATGTCTGAGCGGGATGCCGCCTGGCGCGGCGAATCAGCGACGAACGCTCCAGCCGTGGCTAAGGGAACGCATTTTTCGCGACTGCGGTTGTAGACCGTCAACGGAAAGTCCGCGGAGAGCAGACGAGAGGCCATACCCGAGCCCATGATGCCCAGTCCTAGAATCGCAACTTTTGTTTTTGACATGATTTCGCTCATCCCAACGGAATGACTTTCACAAGAATGGGTTTCGATTTGTCCACACGAACAGGATTTCGCAAAGGCCGCCCGTAACCCTCGGCGCTGACTTGCATGACGTCGCCGTCTTGCAGGCGAATCTGGTCGCTAAAGCTGAGGCAATCGGTTCCAAAGAAGTGAACGTGAACGTCTCCCGGGCGCCTATGCCCTGCGAACTTGAAATGATGATGCTCAAGGTTGTGCAGGCTGTGGCACATTTCGGATTCGCCAGTGCGGAACATCTTGGTCCAGTGGACGTTCCCATTCCGTTCGATGGTCGCTTCAACCGGCACGGATTCGAATTGCGCATCAACTGCAAGTTCCGGTCCAAGCGCGCAGGTGCGAAGCTTCGAGCCCGCGAGGTTGAGGTAATTCTTCTTTTCAAAGGCATGATCCGAGAATTCGTTGCCCACCGCCATACCAATGCGATAGGGTTGGCCATCTGCAGCGACCAGGTAAACGCCCGCTATCTCAGCCTCCTCGCCTCCGTCCTCAGCGTAGGCCGGAATATCGAGCGGTTCTCCGTGCGCGCGTAAGGCGCAACCCACGCCCTTGTGGAACCATTCCGGAGAAATCCCGATGGCGCCCTCGGCCGGGCGGCCCCCTTCGACTCCCCAACGGAATATTTTCATGCTGTCGGTCAAGTCCTCCGTAGCCGTCGCGTGCATAGACTGTCGTCCCCGCGCGCTGCCAAGATGGGTTAGTCCCGTACCGGAAATCAGGCAACGCGAGGGCTCGTCAGGATGGTCAATCGCGGGCAGCAGTCGCCATTCAGAGATGCCGCTATAGATCGGGTCGTACTCAAGCATTTCGCGGCGGGCTCTCTGTCGCGCCACGTCGCTGAGCTTCATGCCGGCGGAAATGGCGATATGCGCCAATTCACAGATCGAAGAGCACGAGTCGAGCAATCGGACATTCGGCTCTTCGATCAGAGCCACGCGGCGAACTCTGCCTCTCCTGATTTGGATGAGTCGCGTCATGGGATCACAGAAATCCGAGACATTATTCAATCACTTCGAAACGGTCGAGCCCTGACTCATTGATTGTGATTCCGAGACCGGGAGTGTTGTCGTCGAGGTTGATATAGCCGTTGTTTGATTTGGGCTCGCCCTGAAAGACATACCAGAACAGCTCATTCCCCACCTCAACGTCGACGATCGGGAAATACTCTGCCATCGGCGAATTCAAACTGGCCATGACAACGTGGTAATTGTGCATTTGCCCAGCATGGGGAATTACCGGCACCGAATAGGCCTCTGCCAAGGCGGCGATTTTGCGAGCCTGAGTGATCCCGCCAACGCGATTGGTGTCGAATTGGATGTAGTCAAGGGCGCGAGCCTGAAGCAGCTCACGAAACCCGTACAGAGTGAATTCATGCTCTCCACCGGCAAGGGGAATCCTCCCGTAGGATTTCAACTCCGTGTAACCCTGGATGTCATCTGGAATCACGGGCTCTTCCAGCCATCTGAGGTGAAAAGGTTGGAGCAACGGCAGCATTCTCTTGGCGTAGTCGAGAGTCCAGCCCATATAAGCGTCGGCCATAACGTCGATGCCGTCGCCGACGGTACTCCTTACGGTTCGGACCAATTCAAGATTTCGCTCCATCCCAGCGGCGCCGTCGGCAGGTCCCCACCCGAAACGAAGCTTCATGGCCAGGTAACCTTCGTCCTTGTATCTTTTTGCCTCGGCCGCTAATTCGCTCAGATCGACGCTATAGAGGCGAGAGGCGTAAACCGGAATGCGTGTCTTCGTCCGGCCGCCAAGTAAGCGAAAGACAGGCTGTTTAGCAGATTTGCCGAGCAGGTCCCACAGCGCAATATCGATGGCACTGATAGCGACCATGCCGATTCCTTTGCGGCCGAAGGCCATCGTCTTGCGATACATGTGTTGCCACAGGCGTTCGATGTCCCACGGATTTTGGCCGATAAGCAGGGGTTTGAGGTAAAGATCAATGACTTGTTTTGTAATTTGCGGTGCTAGAGCAGCATTGCCCACCCCCACATGGCCGTGGTCGGTGAACACTTCGACGATCAGCCAGCCATGAAATGCAAAGGTTCCCATCGAAGCTTCAGGCAGCTCCAGCAGATCCATGGGATTCGTGCAGAAATGGGGAGGTAATGGAACGGTTTTCCCGCGCCAGCGCGCAACTCGAGTCCGAACCTCAGTGATCTTCATGGAGTCCCCCGGTAAGTCAACTGCGGTTCTAATTTCAATGGCAACAGAACAGGAATGGCCACAAGAATAATCAGAAAAGCGGCAATGTGCAGAGTTCCGGCGATGCGAAAGACCGCGCTGTAGCCGAAGCCATGGTCTAGCAGATACCCTACTACCTCGCCGAAGGCGATTCCTCCCATAGCTCCTCCGAAGCCAACCAGTCCGGCAACGGAGCCGACCACGTTTTGAGGAAAAAGATCCGCCGGGAGCACCATCACCAGCGTTGACCACGACTGCTGTCCGAAATACGCCAGGCAGAACAGTGCGATCGCCCAAGACACAGAAACATGCGGGACTAAGATGACAAAAGGCATGACAGCGGCGCTGAGACCAAGCGCCAGTTTGCGCGCCACACCGAGCGAGAACTTCCGGCCAACCAAGTAACTGGAAAACGCGCCCCCCAGCAGGCACCCCAGTCCGGCGGCTGCACTGGGCATCCAGGCAAAGGTGCCGATCGCCTGGATATCGAATCCGCGAGCGTCGTAGAGATACTTCGGGAGCCAGAAAAGATAGAAAAACCAGGCCGCATCGCTCAGAAATTTGGCGCTCACAAGACCCCAAGTCTCGCGGATGCGAAACAGATGAGTCCAAGGCAAACTCGTCACAGAGTGAGGAGCGAAATCCATGGCCGGATCGGTGAAGGTCTCGGAGGCAGTCAGCGGAGGAGCGTACGACAGCCGCCACCAGGCAACCCAAACGATTCCCAGCCCGCCAGTAAGAACGAAGATCCATCGCCAGTTGGAGTAGACAAGAACGGCGGCGATGAGAGGGGGAGCAGCGACCGCTCCGACTGCAGTCCCAGCATTGATGATGCCCATCGCGGTGGCGCGTTCCCGGGCTGGAAACCATTCCGCGACCGCTCGCGTGGCAGCCGGAAAACCGCCGCCTTCGCCCACTCCGAGCAGGAACCGGCTTGTAAGCAGCATTGCGAAACCCACAGCGAGAGCATGACTTGCACAGGCGAGCGACCAGAACAACATAATCACTGTAAAGCCGCGATGAGTTCCAAGCCTGTCCACTAGCTTGCCGCCGCCGGCGTACATCAGAGCATAGGAAAAGAGGAAAGCCGACTGAAGAGCGGAGAACTGTCCATTGGTCAGAGGAATATCTCTGCTGATCGCTTGGACAGCCACCGGCAGCGTCTGACGGTCAAGATAGCTGATCGCGATCGCAGCACTGACCAGGATGGCGATTCGCCATCGCAAATGGGGTGCCTCCATTTCCCAAGGCGCAACGAGCCTGAATTATACGCGAGATGGTAAACGTTTACTCCGCTTGCCCGGTTCAGCTAGAATCACCCGATCCAGGAGTGCGACTGAGAAATAATTTAAATCTTGCGATCTGCTGAGGTCGGGGCGGACCACAGCGCGTCGAGTCGGATCGGAAGGGGAGTGGCCTGCTATGAGTTCACAGTGGAATCGTCGGGACGTCTTAAAGGGGTTTCTTGCGGCTTCCACTGCCATGATTGTTCCTCAACGAGAGTCGGCGCAGGACCTCGCAGCGGGTTCCTTACGCCAAGTCGAGCTGCAAATCACTTCGGCCAGTCCTTCGACTTTCCGCTTGAGCGTCGTTCCTGTGAACGGCGGAGCGGCTGGCGAGATACCGAGTGACGGATCACTTGCAAGAGAACAGTTGGGCGCTCCCGCCGTAAAGCTGCGTTCGAACCCAACTCAGGTGATACCGGTTGGACGCTTCCGGCTCAAGATTTCCGTCGAGCCTGTCAACGTAGAAGTCGCAAGTGAGCACGGTGACCTGATCCAGCAACTCGCTTGGGACGGGAACACCGGCGTTCTGTCCTTTCTCAGTGGAAGTTCGCCATTATTGGGCTTAGGGGAGGGTGGCCCACAATTTGACCGCCGCGGGTCGACGGACTCGATGCGAAGCGGACAAGGCGCCTACAAACTCCCGACCCACGGGGGCCGAGTTCCCATTCCGTGGATCATCGGAACATCCGGTTGGGCGATATTTTTTCATCAGCCCTATGGCACGTTCGACTTCACTGGACCGCAAGGGAAGTTTCAAGCGTCAGACCCTGGGGCTCCGCTCGATCTGTTCTTTATAGCGTCAGTAGATCCGGCCACGATCATGGCGGAGTATGCCCGCATCACTGGCTTCGCGGAGATGCCGCCGCTCTGGAGTTTAGGTTATCAACAATCGCACCGCACGCTGGCGAGTCGAGAGGAAGTGCTTTCCGAAGCGAAGACTTTTCGCGAAAAGAAGCTGCCCTGTGATGCTTTGATTTATCTGGGTACGGGTTTTTGTCCGTCGGGCTGGAATACTGAAAATGGCTCGTTTGCGTGGAATTCTCGAGTCTTTCCGGATCCTAAGGAGATGCTCGATGAATTGCACCGCGACCATTTTCATGCGGTGATGCACGCGGTCATACTGACTGACAGACTCGGCGGGACGGTTCACGATCCGTGCGGCGTATCGCGCTTTGATGAGGAGTCTGCCAGTTGCTATTGGGATGCGCATCGAAAAGATTTTGCCATGGGCATTGATGGTTGGTGGCCCGACGAAGGCGATCCGCTCGATATTCCGTCACGGTTGGTTCGCAATCGCATGTACTGGGAAGGGCCCCAGATCGATCGGCCAAATCAGCGCCCGTATGCATTGCATCGAAACGGCTACGCCGGCATGCAGCGATACGCCTCCTTCCTTTGGTCCGGAGATGTGTACTCCAGGTGGGAGACGCTCAAGACTCACGTGCCCATCGCGCTGAATACGGCGCTCAGCGGAGTTCCGTACTGGGGTACGGACATAGGAGGATTCGTTCCGACAGAAGAATTTACCGCGGAGTTATATGTGCGCTGGTTTCAGTTTGGAGCGTTCTGTCCACTTTTTCGCTGTCATGGTCGCACCTGGAAATTGCGCCTTCCCTGGGGGTGGAATACGGGCGATCCCGGGCCGGTTGAAATCAGAAACTACAATGGTGCGGCGATTCCCGATTCCAGCCAGTTGCACGATGCGCGGGTCGAGCCGATATGTCGGAAATATCTTGAACTGCGTTATTGCATGTTGCCTTACCTGTACAGCACAGTGCATGAATGCGCGACCACTGGCATGCCAATCATGCGCGCTTTGTGGTTGCATTTTCCCGATGATCCGAAAGCGGTCGAGTGCGAAGATCAGTACCTATGGGGCAGGAATGTTCTCGTCGCTCCAGTTATCGAAAAGGGGGCGGAGACTCGTCGTGTATATCTCCCGCGCGGGGCATGGTATGACTTTTGGACGCAGGAGCGTGTCGAAGGTGGCCGTGAAATCAGCCGACCGGTCGACCTCGAAACTATACCGCTATATATCCGCGAAGGCTCGATCCTGCCGCTGGGGCCGGTGAAACAGTTTACCGGCGAGAAAGTCGAGGAGCCGATTTCTATTTCGATTTATCCCGGAGCGGATGCTTCCTTTTTACTCTACGAAGACGACGGCGCCTCCTTCGACTACCGCAAGGGTGAATGGATGGGAATCCAAATGACGTGGGACGACACGCGCAGGAAATTCAATCTGCACTTGGCGCCGGGTTCGCGCCTGCTCCCGCCGGGGGCACGGACGATTGTTGTACTGTTAGCGGGGACCTCGCGCAGCCTGGTTTTTGAGGGAAAGCCTTTCCAAGCCTCGTTCTGATCGGACCCAGTAGAATCCAAAGATTGAGCGTTCAGAGTTAAGGGGAAGACGCTATGAAGTATCGGCCTCTCGGCAGGACCGGTTGGACGGTTTCAGAAATCAGCTTCGGGGCCTGGGCGATCGGCGGAGCCTGGGGACAGGTCTCGGAGAAGGATGCCCTTGCGGCGCTGAATCAAGCCGTCGATTCGGGAGTCAATTTCATCGATACCGCCGATGTGTACGGCGACGGCCGTAGCGAGCGGTTGATCGCTGTCCTGAAGAAGGAACGCAAGGAAGAGATCGTAGTCGCCACAAAAGCCGGCCGTCGTCTTCCGCGGCAGACGATTGAAGGCTATAGCCGCCAGAACCTGAACGCGTGGGTCGAAGACAGCCTGCGAAACCTTGCGACCGAGTGCCTCGACCTGCTTCAACTTCACTGCCCCCCAACTGAACTTTATGAGCGTCCCGAGGTCTTTGCGATTCTCGATGACTTTGTGCGTGCAGGTAAGATCCGCTACTACGGCGTCAGTGTGGAGAAGATTGAAGAAGCCCTCCGCGCCATCGAGCATCCCAACGTGCAGACCGTACAAATCATCTTCAACTGTCTCCGGCAACGGCCTGCCGATCGCTTTTTTGCACTGGTCCAACAAAAGCGGGTCGGAATTCTCGCTCGCGTGCCACTGGCGAGCGGTTTACTCACTGGCAAACTTCGAGCGGATTCCACTTTCGCGGCGGACGACCATCGCAACTTCAATCGGCACGGGGAAGCCTTTGATGTTGGCGAGACCTTTTCGGGAGTTGACTATAACGTCGGTCTGGCAGCGGTTGAAGAGATTCGCGGACTCTTGCCAGTGTCCGTTTCGATGAGCCAATTCGCCTTGCGCTGGATCCTTATGTTCGACGCGGTGAGTTGTGCCATTCCTGGCGGAAAGCGACCGGAGCAAGTTGCTGAAAATTGTCGGGCGTCCGATTTGCCGAGTCTCTCACCCGAGACCATGGCCGCGGTCCAGCGCATTTACCAGCAGGAGATTGCACCGCTGGTCCAGAATCGCTGGTGAGGGGTTTGGAGGTCGCGATGACTCGTAGAATCGCGAAACGTCCAAGCTAATTCTGCGCCAGCACTCCTATCTCATGTGCGATCGCTTCACCAACTTCGCGAGTACTGGCCCTGCCGCCGAGGTCAGCGGTGAGAACATCTCTCCTTGCAAGCACTGCTTCAAGGGCCGCTGCAACCGCCGTCGCCGCCTTCGGTTCGCCTAGATGTTGCAGCATCATCGCTCCGGACCAGATCTGAGCTACGGGATTGGCAATTCCTTTTCCCGCGATGTCGGGAGCAGAACCGTGTACTGGCTCGAACATGGAAGGGTATTGCCGTTCGGGATTGAGATTGGCGGAAGGGGCTAGACCGATGGACCCTACGACTGCGGCCCCTAGATCGGACAGAATGTCACCGAACAGATTCGACGCAACGACGACATCAAAGCGATCAGGATGCTGCAAAAAGTGAGCGCTCAGGATGTCAATGTGGAATTGATCGGTCCGGACATCGGGAAAAGTTTTGGCAACAGAAGTGAAACGTTCATCCCAGAATGGCATGGTGTGAATAATGCCGTTTGATTTAGTGGCAGAGGTTACGTGACGCTTGCGAGTCCGGGCGAGATCGAAGGCGTAGCGCATGATGCGGTCGCACCCGCGCCGGGTGAAGACCGTCTCCTGCACGGCCAGCTCTGCATCGGAATTGCGGTAGAGACGGCCTCCTACTTCGGAATACTCGCCCTCAACGTTTTCGCGCACGATGCAGAAGTCGATCTGCCCGGGCGGAAATCCCTTGATAGGCGATTCGATCCCATGGAGCAAGCGCACCGGTCGCAGGTTGACGTACTGCTGAAACGCGCGCCGGATGGGGATCAATAATCCCCACAGCGAAACATGATCCGGAACACCGGGATATCCCACTGCCCCCAGATAGATGGCGTCGAAGGTGCGTAACTGGTCGAGGCCGTCCTGCGGCATCATTCGGCCGGTCTTGAGATAGGTTTGGCAGCTCCAGTCGAAATGATGCCAGTCAAACACTATCTGACAGCAGCGCCCTGCAGCCTCGAGGGCGCGAAGCCCTTCAGGCACCACTTCAAGTCCAATGCCGTCTCCCTCGATGACTGCGATCTTGTAACGATTCACCAGGCCTCGCGCTGCTGTTTGCATTTTCGCCGAGATTGTGCGGCGGATCCAAACTGATCTATTTCGCTGGATAGCGCTTACTGTTTCGGGTTCGCGAATTGAAGACCTCGAAGCTGCCATCGGGCCAAGCCGTCAATTCCAAGTAATTGCCTGCATCCGGACCGTCCGGGTTCGCTATGAATTCGTCGGCCACATTGTGAGCGGCGCCTCCTTCGTCAGAGAAGTGCAATTGCCACAGGTTCTCCAGTCGAGGAGATTTTTCAATAATGTCCCATGCGGAAGGAGTTCCGCCCTTCTTGGCGCCGTTGTCCATAATCGCGACCCGAGGAGCGATTGCGTTCAGAAATGCTGGACTGTTGCTCTGGTACCACCCATGATGCGAGACGACGTAAATATCGATCAGGCCCACTTTGTTGATTGGACACACCAACTCCGTCTCCTTGTCGCGAGTAAGATCGCCCAGGTCCAGGATTTTCAACTTGCCGAAAGTGATCAGAGTGCCCAGCGAGCGAAAGTTTTCGGTCTGATCGGCTGGGAACTGTTCAGCATTCTTGCAACTGGCGTTCTCTTGCCCGGCACCTGAAAGTGGATGGTCAATCACCGCTCCATCAGAACTTATGACGGTCGTCTCTATTCCGTGAATCGGTAGATTGTCTCCGGGCTTAACCGTCAAGCGTTTGAACTTCTTGGCTGCCAGGAGTTGCTGGTAGGCCTGCCAGACCTGCACCGTCGGCGCGTCCGTGCTCTCGCGGTTGTCGCCGTGATCGATCACCGTGCCTACCGGAATTCTAGCGACCAGTTGCGGCAATCCGCCCACGTGATCGTTGTGAAAGTGAGTGATCAGGACGTCGTCGATCTTGCTGATCCCCGCTTTCTTCGCAACGGCGACGATGCGGTCAGCGTCTCGCCCATTATTTCCCGGCCAGCCAGTGTCGATCAGAAGCGCCTGCCGCTCCGGCGTAATGAAGAGCGTTGCTTGTCCTCCTTCGACATCGACAAAAAAGATATGCAGTGGCCCTTTATGGCTGGGCGAGGACCAGGCGGATGCACAGGAAAATAGCAAAAAAGCAGCAACAGACAGACGAGACATGTTCAGAATCCTTTGAGCGATATACGGAGCATCGAGATCATCTGCCACTCCCTTGTTCTCGTCAAGAAAAACGTTGACCGGGATCACGTTTACCCATCCAGTTTGCGCTATGATCGCTGCAAGATTTCAGAACAAGCGGACCGAAGTTCGACTCTCACTTTGAGGGCGGAAGCAATGAAGAAACTGCGCAGTCAGGCATGGTTCGGACGAGAAGACCGCGATGGTTTTCTTTACCGCAGTTGGATGAAGAACCAGGGATGGCCACACGACCTGTTCAACGGGCGGCCTGTCATCGGGATTTGTAACACTTGGTCGGAGCTGACACCCTGCAACGCCCACTTTCGCGAGCTCGCCGAATTCGTGAAACGGGGTGTGTGGGAGGCCGGGGGTTTTCCGCTCGAGTTTCCGGTCATGTCGTTGGGTGAAACGCAATTGCGGCCAACGGCCATGCTGTTCCGGAACCTGGCCAGCATGGATGTGGAGGAGTCGATTCGTGGCAACCCCATCGACGGTGTCGTTTTGCTGATGGGCTGCGACAAGACCACGCCCTCGCTGTTGATGGGAGCGGCTTCTTGCGATCTGCCAACCGTTGGCCTTTCCGGTGGCCCCATGCTCTCTGGCAAGTTCCAGGGACACGACTTGGGATCGGGAACTGGATTGTGGCAGATGACCGACCAGGTCCGCACCGGACGCATGAACGTTGAGGAGTTTTTTGAAGCTGAGAGTTGCATGCATCGCTCCAAGGGACATTGCATGACTATGGGAACCGCTTCGACCATGGCCAGCATGGTGGAAGCGCTGGGAATGAGTTTGCCGGGCAACGCAGCTATTCCCGCGGTCGATGCGCGGCGTAATACGCTGGCCCAAATGACGGGGCGGCGGGTTGTCCAAATGGTGCGAGAGGATCTCTGCATGTCGCGGATACTGACGCGCGAAGCATTCGAAAACGCGATCCGCGCCAACGCCGCCATCGGCGGGTCTACCAACGCTGTCATCCATCTGATCGCAATTGCAGGCCGTGTGGGCGTGCCCTTGTGCCTGGACGATTTCGATCGTCTCGGATCATCTTTACCCTGCCTGGTTGATATCCAGCCTTCGGGCAAGCACCTGATGGAAGATTTCTTCTATGCGGGGGGACTTCCCGTTGTGCTTCGAGAGCTAGGCGAGGCGGGCGCCTTGAACCGGGAAGCCCTGACCGCGAACGGGCAGACTATCTGGAGTAACGTTGCGGAAGCTCGCTGCTGGAATCGCGATATGATTCGCCCGTTCACAGCACCGTTCAAGGCGAATGCCGGAATTGCGGTGCTGCGTGGAAATCTTGCGCCGGATGGCGCCGTGATTAAGCCCTCAGCCGCGAGTCCGCACTTGTTGCAACATCGTGGGCGGGCAGTGGTATTTGAAACCATCGAAGAATTTCACGGTCGGATTAACGACCAGTACCTGGACATCGATGAAAGTTGTGTCATGATCCTGAAGAACTGCGGTCCGCGCGGCTATCCAGGTATGGCGGAGGTCGGCAACATGTTGCTTCCGCCCAAGATCCTCAGCAAAGGTGTGAGCGATATGGTGCGGATCTCCGATGCCCGTATGAGCGGCACTGCGTACGGGACTGTTGTCCTGCACGCTTGTCCAGAGGCTGCAGCAGGCGGGCCACTCGCTCTGGTGCAATCAGGCGACATGGTCACGCTCGACGTTCCGAAGCGCACGCTCCACTTGGAAGTCGACGACAATACTCTGGCTGCCCGCCGGGCAAAGTGGACTCCTCCCCAGCTTCCGGATCGCGGGTGGCTAAAGCTCTATGTTGAACATGTTCAGCAGGCGGACAAAGGAGCAGATCTGGATTTCCTCGTGGGGCGGAGCGGGGCGCGCGTGGCACGCGACTCGCACTGAGCAGAATTCGAAATCTTCCGCTTTCTAACCCAGCCACTGCGGATTCTGATAGGTTCCGTCGAAGGTGTGGGTTGTCTTGTAGAGTTCGTACTCTCCCTTGCTGGCTGCGGGTGCAGTTCTAGCCAGCAGCTGCGCGACTGCTTCCTCGCCCATGGGTTGGAAACTCCGGGCGGCATCAAGAGCCTGCCGAAGGATAGACAACGAATCGCAGCCGGTGATCACAACGCTGGTGGGCAAGTTCATGACATAGTGCAGACATTCGGTCGCAGAGGCTGTTTTGCTGCGCAGAATGACACCGTCGCCCATCGGCTTCATGCCTAGCACTCCGATATCGTGTTTCGTCAGCACAGGTAGCACTTTTTTCTCGAAGCTGTCGTAGTGTGCGTCCATAACATTGAGCGGCATCTGTACGGCGTCGAATGTGAACTGATGGGCGAATGCGGTTTCCAGCATTTTGAGATGAATATCCGGACTCTTGTGTCCGGTGAAACCGATGTAGCGCACTTTGCCTTGTTTTCTGGCTTCGAGCGCCGCTTCCATGCTGCCGCCCTCTGCAAAGATTCGCAGGGGATCAATCCCGCGAATGACTTCATGGAATTGGAGCAGATCGATATGGTCGGTTTGCAGGCGGCGAAGAGACTCGTCGAGCTGCTGCGCAGCTGCCGTCCTTAGTTCGTCCGTCAACTTTGGTCATGAGGAAGGCTTTCTGACGATAGCCATCGCGCAAGGCTTTCCCCATGCGGACTTCGCTGACTCCTCCGTTGTAGTCCCAGCAGTTGTCCAAGAAGTTCACTCCGTTATCAAGCGCCGTGCGTATGATGCGAATGCCTTCCTGTTCGTCCGAAACCTGTCCTATGTGATATCCGCCAATCCCGATGAGAGACACTTTCTCGCCCGTGTGGCCCAGCGTACGGTAAGGAAAAGAATCGGTTGTGCCGTGCGACAGTTTTGTGCCCAGCGAAGCCGCAAAGGTCGTTACTGCCGCCCTCTTGAGGAAGTCTCTTCGGTCCATAACCCATCCTCCACGGATTGGATGCGGCTGAGTGCCTACGCAGTTTTGTTATCCACTTTCCAATAAACCGCGTAACGCTCGTGAATTACTTTGTAGAGCGGCACCATAGTTAACGGCTGCGATTGTCCTACCGCACCGAAAGTGAGGGACTGCTTCGCATCCGGCTCAATCCAGGCTGTCGGTTTGTTCGTGTCGGCAACGATGTCCGGCACCTTCTTCTCGTCGCCCGGCTTCGGCTCGTAGTCACCATACGTCATTTCCTTCGTTACTTCATCAAACCGACCTGCCAGCACAAGCGGACCGTACATTGCCGCTTGGATGGTTTCGTTGTCGGGCATGCTGTCGATGTGCAGGCCCATCGGCAAGCTCAATTCGATCTTGTCCCCCGCTTTCCATGTCCGGTTGAGGGTGAGATAGCTAGAGGGGCTGGCAAACGCCGGAAGAGCAGCACCGTTGATTTTCACGCTCCCGCCTTGTACCCAATAAGGAATGCGAAGGTAAATGGCGAGCTGCGTGGGGTTCTTGGCGACAACAGTGAGGGTGGTGCCTTGCTCCTCCGGAAAACGCGTCTCCTGGTTCACCCGCAGCCCCTTTTCCGGCCATTCCAGTTGCGAGTCGATGTACAGATTCACGTAGAGTGAATCGTCGTCGTGGAAATAGATGGTGTCGGTCAGCTTGGCATATTCTTCCGAGCCGGTTCCCGTGCAGCACCAGAAAGCGTCAAAAGGCTTGCCGAAAGTCTTCCAGTAGCCCGGCGCCAGAGGAAGGTAGTACATCATCGTGCCGTCTTCGGGATTGATGGTGCCGAGGCGGTGATTGAACAAGGTCCGTTCGTAGTAGTCCATGAGGCGGGCGTTGGTCTGCCAGCCGAACAGATGCCGCGTCAGTTTCATCATGTTGTAAGCGCAGCAGCACTCCGTGGTGTTCGTGCTCAATTCGGTGGAGAGCTTACCCGGATCTGTATTCCATGATTCGCCATTACTTGTTCCACCGGTGCAATACGAGCGCTCGCTGACGACCTCGTCCCAGAAGTACTCGGCGATATCGCGGTAACGGCGGTCACCGGTGAGCTCGTAGTATCGGGCGGCGGCGATCACCTGCGGGATATGCGTGTTGACGTGCAGCCCCTTCAGTTCGTCACGGTGAGCGGCGAGCGGGTCGAAGAATTGCTTCTTGTCGAAGCGCTGCGCGACGTCGAGGTAATAATCCTTCCCGGTGACAGCGTACAGGTTCGAGAGGACCTCGCCCATGCCACCATATTCCGTCCCCAGCACGCGTTGCATGTGCTCGTAACTGAGTGAACCGGTGTATCCGGCGGTCCAACCTGCCATCTTCTCAACCATGTCGAGCGCCTGTTCGTTCCCGCAATGAACATACATGTCGAGCAATCCGGCCATGATCTTATGAACCGTATAGAAGGGAGCCCATACTCTCTCGCGCTCGCGTAGGCGGTCGAAGAAATCAATCGGGAACGCGCTCAGGTAACCGCTCTTCAGCGCACTTTGGCATTTTCCGAGCTCAGCCACCACAGTGTTTGCATTGTTCTTGAGATCCTCGTCTCCTGCGCTGGCATACATCAATGCGCAGGCAGAAAGATAGTGCCCACCGGCGTAGTGACCGCGAAGCTCACAGTCAGGTTTTTCCCATCCCCCGAGCGGTTCCGCTGACGAAGGTATGCCAGCATTGACTCGAAACGTATGCAACAGTCGGTCAGGGGGCAGCGAACGCAGATATTGGCGGTCGGCCTCCATTGCGACTTTGCATGGGCCCGCTCCCAGTCGCACTTGCGTCATGGGGAACGGGCGTACTTTCCAGGGAACTTTCTCACAGCTGACCGAGGTGCCATTCTTCTGAGTGGTATTCACCACGGGATCTTGCGGAGGAGCCGCTATTAAGTCGCTCGGGATTAGGGCTGAACCCGCCGCAGCGGCCACTGATGTCATGAAATGCCTCCGAGAAAACTCACCCGATCGCGTCATGAATTGTTCCCTCCCAAATCTCCGGATGCGAATGCTTGACGATGGATATTGTATACACTACGCTGGATCTTGGCGACCATCTATTGGCGCCCTTCGACCCTCGCTGCTTTCGGCCGACGCGAGGACGGCATCGGAGCAGGATATACTTCGCGGAAGTCGCAGTTACAGGCAGCGCACTTTTCCATGGCTAGATTCTTCAGGGCAGGGCTCTTTCGGATTGGGATTTTGTTCCTCTACTTTTGCGGACTTCCCATCTCATCCTCTCCTGCCGAAGCCCAATCGAAACCTCCGGCGGCGGACACTTCATCCGCAGCCGAGCGAGGGATCAGTCTTGCGACGAAGGGGCGGTGCAGGGAGGCGCTTCCCGTTCTGAAGAAAGCTTCGGCACATCTTGCGGATAAGCGACTCCGGTATCGCGTGCTCATGTCGACGGCTCGATGCGCTATGAGTCTTGATCAGACGCAGACTGCGGTCGAGGCACTGCTTGCGCTCAACCGCGACTTTCCACATGATCCCGACGTGCTTTACAGCAGTACTCACGTCTACTCTGAACTCGCTTCGCGCGCGGCTCAGGAACTGGCTTCGAGCGCCCCGCACTCGCATCAGGCGGAACAGTTGGATGCCGAGGCCTTCGAGTCGCAGCAAAATTGGGACATGGCCCTTGCCGAATACAAGAAGATTCTGGAGCGAGAGCCGAATTTGGCTGGCATTCACTACCGGCTGGGTCGCATCTTTCTTTCAAAGTCGCCGGCAGAAACTGAAAATGCGAAAGCAGAATTTGATGAAGAGCTGAAGATTGACCATGACAATGCCTCGGCGGAGTTCATGCTGGGCGAGATTGCCCGTCAGGCGGGACAGTGGGACGATGCCATCGGACATTTTTCGCGAGCCTCGAAGCTCGATGAAGGATTTCAGGAGGCATATCTTGCGCTCGGGATGTCGCTCAATTCGGCCGGGAAGTTCTCCGACGCGATCGTGCCACTGCAGAACTACGTAAAAATGCAGCCCGGAGATCCAGCCGGCCACTACCAATTGGCCACTGCTTACGCGCGCACTGGACGCAAGCCGGAAGCAGAGCGAGAGATGGCGCTGCAGCGAGAAGCGTCGGCCAAGAATCCGCAGGCAGCTCCGGTTCCTAAGTAAGGAAGTGGGCCGGGTAGGGGTTCGGTGAATGTCGAAATCGCGGAGCGACGAAAGGAACGTGCTTTCTCGCCGTCGCTTCCTTCAGACGCTGGGCTGGAGTGGAATTGGCGTGCTGGGAAGCACCAGTCGCATCCGGGCTTCGGCGTTTGCCAATCAGAGTGTGACACCTGCCTTCGAAGAAGTCCCAGCCTCCGGCAGCGGAATTTCTTGGATTCATGTGAGTGGACGGTCTCGGATGGCCCACTTGCCCGAGACGGTCGGAGCCGGCTGCGCATTTTTCGATTACGACAACGACGGCTGGATGGACATATATTTGGTGAACAGCGGGCGCTGCGACTTCTATGAGCCGCCTCAGCCGCTGCGCAATGCTCTCTATCGCAATAACCATGACGGTACATTCACTGATGTGACGTCGAAGGCCGGCGTCCAGGGCGGTGCTTATGGCATGGGGGTTGCCGTTGGCGACTATGATGGCGACGGTTTCCCTGACCTCTACGTCACGCAATATCCTCACAGCATTCTCTACCACAACAACGGAGATGGAACCTTCACCGACGTGACAGCGAAAGCGGGCGTGGCCGCACCCGGCTGGGCGACCAGCGCGGTGTGGTTCGATTACGACAACGATGGGCGGCTGGACCTTTTTGTCTGTCACTTCGTCGATTACAGCAAGACCAAGCTCAAGTTCTGTGGCGATACTCTGACCGGTGAGCGTTTCTATTGCATTCCAAGCATCTACGATCCCATGCCATGCTGGCTCTTTCGCAACAATGGCGACGGAACATTCACCGATGTGAGCAAGGAATCTGGTATTTCCCAGCTGCTTGCAAAGGCTTGGGGAGTGGTCGCCGCGGACTTGAACAACGACGGACGGATGGATCTCTATGTGACCAATGACACTGTTCCGAACTTCTTGTTTGCCAATCGCGGCAAGGGACGGTTTGAAGAAATAGGGTTGCTCGCGGGCGTTGGAGTGAATGTTTTCGGTAAACCCCGCTCGGGGATGGGAGTTGATGCGGCGGACTACGATCAGGATGGCTGGATCGATCTGTTCGAGGCTAACGTCGATCACGAGATGTACTCGCTCTATCACAACGATGGCAATGAAACCTTCAGCGATGTTTCCAATCCCACCGGGCTGGGTGCTGCCACCCGCATGATGAGCGGGTGGGGATTGAAGTTCTTCGATTATGACAACGATGGCAACCTCGATCTCCTTCTCTGCAACGGCCATCCCGATGACTCGGTCGACAAACGAGTGGAAGGTGTGAAGTTTCTTGAGCCATTGCTGCTCTTTCACAATACCGGGAAGGGTTTTGAGAATGTCAGCCAGCGCAGCGGCTCCATTTTTCTCGAACCTCTCTCCGGGCGCGGTCTGGCCTTAGGCGATTTCGACAATGATGGTGCGGTAGACGTGCTTGTGGCACAGAATAATGCCGCGCCTGTTCTGTTGCGCAACAAAATCGGTCAGCAGAACCACTGGTTGGGCGTGCGACTTGTAGGAACGAAGGCAAACATTGATGCCATTGGCGCGAAGGTCACTTATCAGTCGGGTGAGTTGAAGCGCCATCAGTTCAAGGTGGGTGGAGGCAGCTATCTCTCTTCGCACGATCCAAGGATGGTGTTGGGATTGGGAAAGCGATCCAAAATCGACTGGATGGAAATACAATGGCCGCAGCCCAGCGGGAAGACGGAACGATTTATCGACCTGCCGATTGATCGCTATGTAACGATTGTCGAGGGACAGGGCAAATGGAAGTAGCTGGCGGTTCCTATGAGACGCGCTCTCTAAGATCTGCTCGATGGAAGTGTTTGGAGTTCAATCTCCATCGCATTCTGATCTCTGCAACCCTCGTACTCGCACTATTTCACTGTGCCGCGACAGAAGGACAGATTACGTCCGTGGGACCGCAAGCCTCGGCCAGCCAAAATCAGTCGCGTCCCGAACCTGCAGGGGAGTTCGGTGTCGCGGCTAATCGGGAAGGGGAAACAGAACTTCAGACAGGGAGTGCCCTTACTAGCAAAGGGTCTTTTCGCGAAGCCATCCCGCATTTGCTGGCAGCGCGCGGGCGGGTTACGAACGAATACGCCGCGAGCTTCAACCTGGCCCTCTGCTACGTGGGGACCGATCAGTTCAGGAATGCAATTCAGACTCTGAACGAGTTACGGATCGGCCACGACGACGCCAATGTGGAGAATCTACTGGCACAGGCATATATCGGGAACGGACAGCCCCCGGAAGCCTTGGCGTCTCTGCAAAAAGCGGCCATCTTATCGCCGCGAAATGAGAAGCTCTTTGCCTTCGTCGCCGATGCCTGCATGGATCACCGGGATTATCGCCTTGGGCTTCAAGTTGTGGATATTGGACTCGGCAACCTGCCGCAATCCGCGCGACTCCACTACGAACGAGCCATGTTTCTCACTCAACTTGATCACTTTGACCGAGCTAAACCGGAGTTTGAGCTGGCGGGAAGACTCGCGCCGGAAAGCGACATCGGTTACCTCGCCATGGCTCAAAAGGAGTTGTTTGCGGGGGATGTCGTTGAAGCAATGGGAACCGCCCGCCGAGGCGTGAAGCAAGGTGATGAAAATCCTGCCCTGCTAACCGTTCTTGGCGAAGCGTTGATCCGTTCTGGAATCGGTCCGGGGCAGCCGGAATTTATGGAGGCGCAAGACGCTTTGGAAAAGGCCGTCGTGGGCCACCCCACCGACCCGACCTCGCAGATCGCGCTTGGCCAGATCTATCTCTTGGCAGGCCGGCTGGACGAGGCGATTATGCATCTGGAAATGGCGAGAGATCTGGAGCCTGACAAGCCATCGATTTACGCAAACCTTGCGAAGGCTTATCAGCGGCGCGGAGACGCCAAACGTGCGCAGGATGCTCTTGCTGTTCTTGAGAAACTGAACCAGGAACAGGCCAACCGCATCAATTCCGCCCCCGGCGATCGCAAGTTGGGTTACGCAGGCGGGGCACTGCCGCAAAGCGAATCGGCAACGCCCCGTCCATGACGGGCCGTTGATCCATCGAGAGGCTCGCTCTCATTTGGCGGACGCCTGCGGGAAAGGGCGATCCACGATACCCACCCCTTCTTTGATCGCAATGATTTGGTCGCTCTGGAGGCCGGCTAGCTTCGTGGCGTTTCCACTAGGCCAGTAGATTTCGACCGAGTCAACCCTGGAACGCTGTCCCAAGCCAAAATGAAGACGTGGGTCCTGAGCGGATTGGTAACTCATCCCGCCTTTTCGCTGGGCGTGAAGGACAAGGTCTCCGGCCGAAACCTTGACGCGGGCGCCGACGCCGTCTCGGTTGGACTTGGTGCCGATCAGCAATATCTCCAGCCAGTGGTTGGCGTTGCCTCCGTCATTTCGCAGTAGTTGCGGTGCCTGGCCGCTATTGTTCACGAGTATGTCGAGATCGCCGTCATTATCGAAGTCGGCGATAGCGGCGCCGCGGCTTACCCGGCGCAGCCGAAAATCTGGCCCGAGCTGGTTGCTGACGTTTTCAAAAATCCCGCGCCCGTTGTTGCGGAACATCAGCTTGGGTTCGGCGTAGGTGCAGTCGGCGTGGTAGCGCTCGATGTTATCGAGGACGTGTCCAGTGGCCATGAACAAGTCACACGCGCCATCATTGTCGTAGTCCATGAAACGCGCGCCGAACTCGCTCATATGATAAGTCGAATAGCCAATCTTCGAACGTAGCGTAGCGTCATCGAATGTCTGGTCGCCGAGGTTTTGATAAAGTCGTGCCAGTTGCATGTCGAGGTGAGCCACAACCAGATCCATTCGTCCAGTGCCTGTAATGTCCGCAGCGTCAGTCCCCATACCGGCTTCAAATTGACCGTCCGAACTGACTGCGACGCCAGCGGCGTATCCCACTTCGCGGAAAGTTCCGTCGCGATTGTTGTGGAATAGAAAATTGGGCATGTGGTCATTGGCTATGAAAATGTCCTGCCAACCGTCATCGTCGTAATCGAAAGTGACGACTCCGAGGCCGTTGCCTCCCTTTAGCCCCACGCCGGACGACTTGCTCACATCGCTGAACGTGCCGTCGCCGTTGTTGTGATAGAGAGTCGGTGGTTGACCGTGAAAATCGTCCGGGTGACAGTAGCTTCGCATCCCCGGACCCGGGTCTCCGCAATAGAAATTGCGATCCGGCGACCAGTCGACGTAGTTGGCAATGACAAGATCAAGCCGACCGTCGTTGTCGTAATCGAACCACGCGGCGCTTGATGCCCACCGGCCGGAATTCTCCACGCCAGCCCGCGCGCTCACGTCGCTGAAAGTACCGTTGCCATTATTGTGGTAAAGAATGCATCGACCGTAACCGAGTACGCATAAGTCTGGAAACCCGTCATTGTCGTAGTCGCCCACCGCCACGCCCATCCCGAACAGGCCCTCGGCGCCAACACCCGCTTTGGCAGTGACGTCAGTGAAGGTGCCATCTCCGTTGTTCCGGTAGAGTGCGCTTCGCAACGATTGCCTCGGGCTATATACGCGAGTAGCCGCTCCGTTTACCAGGTATAGATCAATCAGGCCATTCTGGTCGTAGTCAATCCAACCGCAGCCCGAGCCCATTGTCTCGATCAGGTACTTCTCGGCAGACGCCGCGTTGTCATGCTGGAATGTGATTCCCGCGGAACGGGCGATGTCAATGAAGGTCACTGCGCTCGTGGGCTCGCGAGACGACCAGGCGAGCGGTTTCGTCGCTAGCCCCAAGCCGATCGTGCCCATGCACATCAGCAGATCTCGTCTGGAAGCACCGGGTCTCACAGTAAACGATTCCTCCTGGAATGCTCTGCCTTTGTAGGGTATCGCAAACCGAGCAAACCCCCAGTGAAGGCAAACAAAGCCCACAATTGCCGTGGACAGGTCACGCCTGGCCCGGCATGCTTCGCCGATCCGCCCCAATAGGGCTTGTCGGAGGGAGGACCGAAAATGTGGTTGACAAACGGATCGAATAAAGTATACAAAATCCGGCCATGGGTAAACGTTTCCCAACGATGCCAGTCCAGTTCTGTCACAGGCCGTCGAGTCGAAGCGTCCGGGACGACTCTCGCGATGTTCTTGCCCGAGCTTTCAAAGATGAAAGCCCGCACCGCTCTTTCTTGTGTGTCGGAGGAGGACTTATATGATTTCCAAATCTTCGAGTCGAGTCTTCGGTGGTATCGCTGCCGCTGTCCTGACTCTCCTGGCCCTGTGCGTCGTTCCGTCCGCCTTGGCCCAGCACGGTTCCGAAGGAACGGTGACGGTCACGGTTGTGGATCCGACTGGCAGCGTTGTGCAGAGTGCCCAGCTTGAGCTTCTCGACCTTTCTACGAATGACCTGCTCAAAGGCGAAACCCAAGAAAAGGGCACGCACACCTTCGTGAACCTGAACCTCGGACGGTACAAACTCACCGTGTCGAAAGCAGGCTTCCAGACCCAGGTCTTCACAAATGTGGTCGTGCAGGCGGCCCAGACCACAGACATTTCTGCCACCCTCAGAGTCGGTACCATCAACGAAACCGTACAGGTTAGCGGAGGCGAAGCGCCGCTGGTAGAGACCACGACCAATGCGATCGGAACTACTGTCGACTTAAAACAAATTGAGGACCTGCCAATCGAGGGTCGCGATTTGACACAACTTTCCTATTTGGTCCCGGGTGCCACTTTTGTGGGCGTGTCGGGATACAACGGGGGCGCGGGGACGTACGACGGTCTTCCGGCCATCGCTCAGGGAAATAACATTGACGGCGTCATCGGTAGTCCGAGCAGGATGAAGTTCGGAGGAAATGCCGAGCCCGTCGTTTCGCCGCGCTTGGAATCCATTCAAGAGATGACGGTACAAACCGAATCCCTCAACCTCGACCAGGGTTTCGGCCAAGCGAACATGCAGCTCAATTTCGTCACTCGCCGCGGCGGCAATGCATTTCACGGCCGTGTCTACGATGACTTTAGAAATTCGGGGCTGAACGCCAACAGTTGGCTGAATGACGCCATCACCTCGCTGAACCCGACGAACCCGGCGACCAAAAACCTCGTCCACCTCAATGACTTTGGAGCGAGCGTCGGCGGTCCGATCATCAAGAGCAAACTTTTCTTTTTTGGCAGTTATGCAGAGAGAAAGATTCCGGGCGCGTACAGTACTTCGAATGATGTCTTCACTCCGGCGGCGCAAGCCGGTACCTTTAGTTACAACGGCCAAACGGTAAATCTGTTCACTCTCGCACAGAACTACAATACCGCCAATCCCGGCGCAAACCTTCCCACCGCCGTGCTCAATTGTTCCGCATCCTACTGCCCGTCGACTGTATTGGCCGCGGCGCAGGCGGCGACGTCTGCGGGGCAGGTGACCCCTAACGCATCAGGTGATCCCAATCTCAATCAACTCAATTGGCAGGTGAACAACGCCCAGACGAGTTATTTTCCGGCCATCCGCGTGGACTATGATGCCACGGAAAAGCTGCGCTTTAACGTGGCCTGGAATATGACTAAGGACAATTATCCTGGAGCCAGCCCTCCTGACTTCCCCGGACCTACATGGGCCAAGACTGGCGCTGGCAACCGCGACAAGAGCTATACACTGGGTCTTGGATTTGACTGGACTCTATCTCCGACCTTGGTCAATGAATTTCGCGGCGGCTTCCTCTATAACGTCTTTCCTTACGACTATAACGCTCCACCCCTCAGCCTGGCTAACCCGCAGTTGGGCTGGAACTATCCGAGCGCTCCCTACCCGGAAGGCACGCAAATGTCGGGAACAATATTTTACTCAGGTATCTCAACCTACTACCCTGTCTTCAACGCTTCCGATACGATGACCTGGCAGCACGGCGCCCATACCATGAGCTATGGTTTCTCGTGGTGGCGCGAGCAGGACCACTATTACAATCCCGCTGCCGGGTATCCCATCGCCAATTTCGGTCTTTCAAATGGCGATCCGGCGTTGGGCGCCTTCACGATTGGAGCGACTGGCACGCTCCCGGGCGCGAGCACCGGCCAACAGCTTGAGGCTGAACAGCTGTATTCGATCCTGGTAGGAAGAATAGCGGGCATACAGGCTGGCGGTGGCGGTTATCCCTTTGTCACGTCCGCGAATAATTATGTGCAGGAGGTCGGCAGATATAACCTCGACGAGTTGATCGGGGGCAAGGGGCTGTTCTTCCAGGACTCTTATCGCATGAAAGCCAACCTGACGCTTAACTTCGGCATGCGATGGGACTTCACGAATGCCGACAAGGATCTTTCCAAGCTATACCACTCGGCAAGTCCAGCCGCTATTTATGGGCCGTCCGGAATAGGTAATCTTTTCAATCCCGGTTCTTTGACGACGGATCCGAATGGCCTGAATCCAACGCTTACTCAGAACCCGAATCCCTACAATGCCTGGAACGTGGCCCCGGAACCGGCATTCGGCTTCGCGTGGAATCCCAAAGGCGACGGCTTCATGGGCCGAGCGCTGGGTCACAGCCAGACCGTGATTCGCGGCGGCTTTTCGCTGAGAAAGATCACCGAGCCTCAGCAGTACGTCTGGAATCAGGCTTCCGATTACGGTTCCTTCTACTACCAGTCGTTCTATCTCAATGCCAATACGACGGGTGTGCAAGGCACCTTCACTCCGGGAAGTTTGGCGATCGATGATTTCAATCCCGGTGCTCCCCCTACCCAGGCGTTTTCACCTTACACCTACGGCCTTTCGCCGCAGACCTTCCTGGCGAGCGAAGCGGCTTCGGACTTCACCTTCCTCGGCGGCCCAGGTCTGAACGGCATGAACCCACACATTCAGCAGCCCTACACTGAGTCGTGGAATCTTGGCGTACAGCGCCAAGTTGGGAAATCCAGCGCGCTCGAAATACGCTATGTGGGGAGCGTCAACAAGCGCCAGTGGTTTAACATCAATCCCAATGAAATTAATATCTTTGGGACAACTTCCCAATTTCCGAACAGCTTCCTGACCCAATTCGAAAATGCGCAGGCAAATCTGGCGATCAATCAGACGAATGGGATCACCTCGTTCGCGAATAACGGTTATGCGGGCCAACAAGCGACGCCAATCTTCGACGCTGCCTTTGCCGGAGAATCGTCGGGAGGCCCTGGGATACCCCTGTCCGATTACGGCGCCACCAACTTCATTACGCAATTGCAGACTGGCCAGGCTGGGGCGATGGCTGGCACTCTGGCCGGCATCAACGGAACCGTGCCGTATTTCTGCAATCTGGTTGGCAGCTCTTTTGTCCCCTGCGCGAACAACGTAGCGCCGGGCACCTACAATGCAGCCGGAGCGGGGTATCCGATCAACTATTTCCAGGCCAATCCTTATGTGCAAGGCATTGGCTCGAGCTACACGATTGCGGAGGGGTACTCGAATTACAATGCCTTGCAGGTCGATTTCCGCCAACGGGCATGGCATGGCCTGCAGTTTGATGCCAATTACACCTGGAGCCACACTCTTGGCGTTGCCACCCAGAACAATTGGCAAGGCCAAGGCGCCGTGTTCACCCTTCGCGACATCCGGCTTAGCTACGGTCCGACTCTGTTCGATCTTCATGATGTTGTACATATTAACGGTACCTATGACTTGCCTTTTGGCAAGGGCAAGCAATTTGCCAACAGCAGCAGCGCGCTTGACCGCGTGGTCGGCGGGTGGACGATGGGAACGATCTTTTCTTTCCAGACCGGCGCACCATTCCTGTTGTTCGGCGGTACTAATACTTTCAATGACTACGGGGATGGCGGCGTAGTCCTGAACGGCGTGTCAGCATCGCAATTGCAAAGTTCCATTGGAAAATATCCAATTCCCGGAACGACCAACGTGGCGTTCATCAACCCCAAGTACTTGCTGCCAACAGGCGGTGCCAACCCGGCATACATCACTCCGAATATCACGCCGGGTACTTTTGGCCAGCGAATATGGCTTCACGGGCCGCATAACACTTACGACGACGTCTCAATCACCAAGCACTTCCCAATTACTGAGAGTCTTCGTTTCAGTCTGCAGGCTGAGATGTTGAACGTCTTCAATCATCCGACCTTCGGGCCAGGTGCGACCAATGGCGGTGCGAACTTTGGCTGGAACGCCATTCAGAGCTCGAGTTTTGGACTCATCACTGGTGGGAGCCTCAACCCCTACCAGAATTCTCCGAATGGAGGAGCCCGAGAGATCGAGCTGCGAGCGAATTTCGAGTTCTAAAGTTGCCTGACTGGTCCTCGAGATCGAGATGCATTCGCCGGGTAATGACGAGAGTTGTCGTCTCCGGCGAATGCATTTTTTGTTATCAGCCTGGTCCTCGCCGCAAGCCCTAAAACGTCATGAGTCCCAATCGCTGCCTTCGTCCCTTCTGGGCTTTATCGCTCCTTCTCTTGTTGCCGACGGCGTTCGCGCAAGGCACATTGGAAGACTACCAACGCGCCGCGCAGTTTCTTCCTGGAAACGTGCGGCATCTCGTCTACGTCGCGGATGTGACGCCTCACTGGATCGAGAAAACCAACCGCTTCTGGTACCGCAAGGCCGGAATGAAGCAACCTGAGTTTGTTTTGGTTGATGCGGAGCAGAACACGAGCGGCCCCGCATTCGATCATGAACGACTGGCGGCGGCACTCTCGCATGCGGCTAAACAAATCTATTCTCCCTCGGCCTTGCCGTTTTCTGAGATCGAGTTTGTCGATAGCGGGAAAGCCGTGCGCTTTTCAGTCGACAGCGTGCAATGGACTTGTTCTCTGGCTACCTATGAATGCGAGCAGGAACAGGCGCATCCGGAGACGCCCGACGAAGTGCTCTCGCCGAACAAACGCTGGGCCCCGTATGTCAAGGAATTCAACCTTTATTTGAGAGACACCTCGACAGGCACCGTGCTGCAACTGACGCACGATGGCGTGGCGGGATGGGACTACGCGACACCATTGCCTTCGTTGCGAGTAATGGTTGATCAGGGAACGGAGGATGTGAAGCAGCCGGCGGCCGTCTTCTGGTCGCCTGATTCCTCGAAGCTGGTCACCTACCGTCTTGATTCGCGGAATTCGGGCCGCTTCACCAGCCTCCAATTCGTTCCCCCAGACCAGTTGCGCCCGCGTGCGTTCACTTACGTCTATCCGCTGCCGGGTGAGGTATTGGCGAAGGCGCAGCCCATCATCTTCGACATTCAATCGGGCAAACGGATTGATGTGGATGCATCGATCGAGCTGCCCTTTCAGGATGGACCGGGGTTTGATTGGTTCCCTGACAGCAAAAGCTTTTATTACGACTACGATGAGCGTGGATACAAAGCGAAAGAGCTGCGGGTCGTAGAAGCTTCGACGGGATCACAGAGAGTCTTGGTGCGTGAGCAAGCAGATTCGTACCTGGATCCCGGTGAGACGTTCTATCGCTTTGTCGAGGATACAGGGGAAATCCTTTGGTCTTCAGAACGCGACGGCTGGAACCACCTCTACATCTACAACCAGAAGACTGGGCAGTTGGAGAAGCAGATTACTCAGGGACCGTGGGTCGTGCGGCAGATTGCGCACGTCGACGAAAAGAACCGTCGAGTCTATTTCATCGCCAATGGACGCGAGAAGAACGAAGACCCTTACCAGGCACATCTGTACAGCGTCGGGTTCGATGGAAAGGGAGTGCAGTTGCTTTCGCCCGAGAATGCGGACCATTCCGTGAGCGTCTCACCGGACGGGACATTCTTCGTGGACAACTACTCTCGGCCGGACTTGCCTGGAGAATCAGTATTACGGCGCACGAAAGACGGCTCGGACGTTCGAGTTCTCGAGAAGACGGACGCGGGTGAACTGCTCAGGAGGGGATGGAGATTCGCAGAGCCATTTGCAGGGAAAGCGGCGGATGGGACTACGGACATCTACGGGTTGATCTGGCGCCCCTCGAATTTCGACGCAGCGAAGAAATATCCGATCGTTGAGTTTGTATATACCGGCCCGCAGGCATTCTTCGTTCCCAAGAGCTTTGGCCGCACCTTATGGCTGCAGTCGATGGCCGAACTGGGTTTCGTGGTCGTAATGGTGGACGGTCGTGGCACCACCGGACGCTCTCGGGCGTTTCACCAGTTTTCCTACAGAAACCTTGGCGGAGCGTTCGAGGACCATGTGGCTTTGATCAAGCAAATGGCTGCTCGCTATCTGTATATGGACGCGACGCGAGTCGGAATCTTCGGTACGTCTGCGGGCGGCTATGGAGCGGCTCACGCCATGCTGGCCTTCCCCGAGTTTTATAAGGTTGCAGTCTCTACCTCGGGCGATCATGACGCCCGCCTCGATAAGGCGTGGTGGAATGAGGCCTACCAAGGATACCCCGTGCAGGGCGACTACGCTGCCCAGTCGAACGTGACCATGGCGGGGCGTTTGCAGGGACATCTGATGCTGGAGCACGGCGACATCGATGACAACGTTCATCCCGTGGAGACGATTCGTTTCGTCGATGCCTTGATGAAAGCAAACAAGAACTTCGATATGCTGTTCGTGCCCAACATGTTTCACGGTGAGAGCGGAGAGCATGCCTTGTATCTGGTTCGGCGACGATGGGACTACTTCGTGCAATATCTGCTCGGCGTGACTCCGCCGGCCAACTTCGAGATCAAGGAAGACCGGGATGCTCTCGGCAACGCCCGGCGTCGAAGGCGCTGAGCTAGCCGGCCCGAGGAGCGATTGGAAGTCTAATCCAAAGATCCAACGAGGACACCGATGCACCGACGCGACTTTCTGCAGGGCTTGGCGACGACAGCGGCCGTCGGTCTTGAGATTCTGGCTGGCGGCGAGGAAGTATCCGCACAAAAAAGCGCGTCGAACGGTCGAAGTCAACCCAGGAAGACGAGGCTGGCTGCTTCCATTGAGGGCTACACGCTGGTCAATCAATTCAAGGCTGATGGAGATTCATGGAAGGTCTATGAGGATCTGAGGACTCGCGAGGGGGCTCTGGCGTTTGTGTCATCGTCCGGCAACTCGCGTGTGCTTAGCAGAAGCGCCGAAGCCTCCATGGCCGAAGGAAGTCCTTACCTAGGGCTTGCCCTCAAGGATATTGGTCTGTCTTCTCCTGATCTTCTTGCCGATCGCCTTCTGCAAGATGGCGACCCAGACCCTGAGAAAGTGAAATCGGCCGCGCCTCCGATGGCCTCCGCGGAAAAAAATCCTCGGACTTGGACGACCTTTGTCGGCACCAAGGAAGCTTACGACGTGACCCCGGTCTACCGCAGCGGCAACACGCGTACCTACCATCCCATTCAATACTCACACGAACTACGCGACGATTTGAAGAAGGGGCAACTCTATGACGGCTTGGTGGGCGGGTGGATGCCGGCTGTGCGTAAGGTGATTCCGTCCTCTGATTCCGCCTACTGGGAGGTCATCGTGTTCGGCGACGTCGGCGCGGATAGGAACAAGTACATCGTACATACCTGGCACCGGACCGCACGAATTGAAGATGGCAAGATCGTGAAGGTTGTGTACGGCCACAATTATCCCGCCTATCCGCCGGGTCGGAAAGATCCGCAGCCGGAAGAGTTTTATCGCGCCCTGCTCGCGTTTGCAGAGTATTGGGACGAACAACTGCACGATTGCGCTCCGGCTTCGCTTCCACAAAATGTTTGGGTCGACATAGCGAGGCACTCATTCGCGAAGGAACTGATGACGCGGCCGGGCGGAATATATCCGAAGTATGGCGCAGTTGACCGCGACTACGCCGGCTCGGAATACGACGGCTTCCAGGACATCTTTACCAGCGCCATCTATACCAACATGGAGTGGGGCCGTCTGGAGACGGCGCGTCTTTTCATTGATAACTACTTCACCGAATATGTGGATTCCAAGGGAATGGTCGACATGCGCGGTCCCGAGACCGCGCAGTTTGGCCTGACTCTCTCACTGTTGGCTCGCTATTTTGGTTATACGCGCGATAACGCTCTAATGGTGAAGCACCGCGAGAAAATTGAAGCCACCGCTCGGCTGCTGGCGGAAATGCATGACGAGAGCCTCGGCCTGCAGCAGGATAATCCCGCCCATGGATTGATTCGCGGCTGGAGTGAATCGGACTCATGCCTGAGTGAGAATCCGTCCCTGTACTGGCAGCCCTATTATGCGAATAGCGCATTTGCAGCTCGGGGTTTCAAAGACATTGCCCGAACCTGGACCGAGCTCGCGCATATGAACTCTTCTTCGAGTATGGAGAAGCTGGCGCATGGCTGGCTCGAACGCAGCCAGATACTTCAGCACCGGACCATCGAAAGCATCGAGCAGAATATTCAGCGCGACAAGATGCCGCCCTACATCGGATTGTTTCCGGGAACCACGCTGACTTTCCGCGAGTCGCTGGAGAGGGAGCGGCCCAGCCCGCAGCAGTGGCCCCACCGTCCGTATGCGGAATTGCTTCAGGCAGACGTGCTTCCGCCGCGCCTGGCAAATCAGCTGATCGACTGCATGCGCGCTTATGGGGCGACCACGCTCGGAGTTGTGGCCAATGTCTGGCGCTTTCAGGACGACGGCCGTGAAATTCTAGGTTTCATCTCGTACGGATACGCACAGGCTCTGCTGCGACTGGACCGCATTGAGGAATTCCTGTTATTCCTCTATTCCCATCGATATCATGCGCACACGCGGGGAAGCTGGACGGCTGGCGAAGTAACCGGCATTACCGGCGACTCCGGAACCTACTGCGTGCCGGCACAGCAGACAATACCGCTCCTCGTGCGCTGGATGCTCGTGCTCGAGGATTCTGACGAAGACAGGATATACCTCGCAAAGGGCGTACCGCGCGAATGGGTGGTTTCTGGAAAAGAGATTCGGCTTGAGAACGTTCCAACGCGGTGGGGGCGTGTCAGCTTCAGCCTGGCAGCGAAGCCAAACGCGAAGTCTATTGTCGGACAAGTGGAATTGAGCGGAGCGAGCGCGCCTAAGGAGGTGCATTTGAAGGTCCGGCTTCCCCTGCAAACCGTGCTTCAGAGGGTAACAGTGAACGGACAAGCCGCCGGCGCGGGAGGGGTTCACAAGGACACCATCATCATCGTTCCGAGAAACGAAAGAAGATTCGAGGTGATCGGCCAACTGGGTTGAGCCCCGCCTCGATCTCACCTGCGAGGGGCCGGGCGTGGCGATCGCGCCGGCGACAGCAAAGGACTTTCAAAACACGAAAGGCCTGTCTTAGCTGCTTTTCGTTCTCGTTTGCCCCATGCCAGCCGGTGCGGTCTCGCCCTGCCCCGCCGTCTTTGGCAACGACAATTGTTTCCGTGAACTAGAATTCCTAGGGCTTCGGCTGGGGTGCACCGTTGTCGGAATTTCCCTGGGTCTCGCTGCGCTTCAGCTCCAGGGCTTGCTTCAGAGATTCCCCGGCGTATTGGATATGCTGGCGCAATAGCCTACAAGCCTGGGTAATCTCGCGGTGACGGCAGAACTCCAGAATTTGGTGATGCTCCTCATTGGCGCGCTTCATCCCGTGGGTCAGGTAGAGCTGAAGCCGGGTGTAGCGTTCGCCGTTGTTGTTGACGTTGCGGATAATAGCCATGAAACGAGGCTGATTGGCGCGCGAATAGAGAATCGAGTGAAACTGCCAATTCAGGCGTCCCCACGCCGAGACATGATCTTCCCGCTGCAGCTCACTTACATACTTCTGCAGCACAGCATCGGCTTGCGAGAAATCGTCTTTCGTCAAGGACGGAATCGAACGCTTCAAAACCTCGGGTTCCAGCAGGGCGCGAATCGAAAAGAGCTCCTCGATATCGTCGGGGGACAACGCCGGCACGATGGCGCCGCGGTTGGGGACGATGGCAATCAGACCTTCCGCATCCAGCTGTCGCAGCGCCTCGCGAACCGGGATTCGGCTGACCTGATATTGAGTCGCGATCGCGTCCTGCCGGAGCTGAGCCCCCTCGGGAATTTCTCCCCGAATAATTTGGTCGCGCAATTTATCGGCGACTGCGGAAGTAAGCGACTGTCGTGGGATTGCAAAATCCGATGTGGTTTCTAGGTCCATGCCGAAATTGCCCAAGCACAACATCCGACTTCTACTTCATCCGTGCCCGCCATCTAATATAGCGCATGTTGTAACCGAATAAGCTCCGCTACTGCCCGCAGTTCCTTCTGAACAGCCCAGTTCCAAAGGGTCATTTGCCATGCTGCAGGTCGGCGGTCTGAGGCTCAGACGGTTCACCCCGCGCTCGTTCCACCCAACCGATTAAAAGATAAATAGGAATTCCACTCAGGACGATGAGCAATCCCGGCCATGTCGTTGCCGGGCGATACGCGAAAAGTACACTCAGAATTGCGCTCGCGATAAGAATGTAGAAGGTGGGAACCAGTGGGTATCCGATCGTCCGGTACGGCCGCGGTGCCTCAGGCCGCTTGATGCGCAAGCGGAAGACGCCGGCCACTGTCAGTACATAGAAGATAAGCGCCGCAGAAATCACATATTCAAGCAGATTACTGTACAGGTTTCCCCAGGACTCGGTCGCGGCGTCATATGTGCGGGGAAGCACGAGAAAGGCTGCCCAGAGCCCCTGTAACTTCAACGAGGAGGCAGGTACGCTTGCCGAGTTGAGTTCGCCAGCAAAGGGGAAGAAAAGCCGCTGACGCGCCATAGCGAAATAGACGCGCGACCCGGTCAGAGTGAGAGCGTTAATAGTGCCGAACGTTGAGATCATGATGGCAGCCGCCATTACCGACGTTCCAGCCCCCGGGAAGATCGCCCGAAGGGTGGCAGTCCCGACACGATCCGCAGGTGCATGTTGAATGGCTTCGAGCGGAAGGGTAACCAGATAGGTAACGTTGGCAAGAAGATAAAGTGCGATAACAACACTTACGCCGATCACCATGGCCAGCGTGACATTGCGCTCAGCGCGTTTAACTTCGCCCGCCGCGAAGGCGATATTGTGCCAGGAATCGGCAGAGAATAGCGATCCGGTTTGGCTCAGGCAGATGGCGACGAACAGGCCGGACAAAGTTGCCGCGGTTAGTCCGCTTCCAAGGGAATCGACTCCGTGTGCCCGCCACGGATCAGAAAAATTAGCGTGGAGTGCGTGGGCATTGCGTCCGAGGAGAATCCCGACAACAATCAGAGCGCCCAAGGCGCCCGTCTTGGTGACCGTAAATACATTCTGGATCAGCTTGCCGTAGCGGAGTCCGAGAGTATTGCTGAAGGTCAACAATGCGATGACGCCAATGGCGAGAAGTTGAGCCGTGGAAAGCGACAGGGCGTAGTGGCTTGAGAGCCGGATGGGAGAGACCAGGTACTGGTTCTCCGAGATCAACGGCCAGAGCACTCCGGAAAAGCGGGCGAATGCAACAGCTACTGCAGCAATCGTGCCCGTCTCGATGACCGAGAATAGGGTCCAGCCATAGAGGAAACCCCACAACGGGGAATAGGCTTCGCGCAGGTAAACGTACATGCCGCCGGCTCGCGGCATCATCGCAGATAGTTCTCCGTAGCACAGCGCTCCCGCAATCGTGAGAGCACCGGCCAGCGCCCAGGAAACCAGTAGCCATCCCGCACTTCCGATTAGACGCGCCATCTCTGCCGGGACGATGAAAATTCCGGATCCTATCATGGCGCCGACTACCACCATCACTGAGTCGAGCAAGCTTAAGCCGCGGGTGAATTCTCGTGCTTTGGCGTCCGGATCTTCGCGCTGGAGTTTCTCGGTCAACCGTAGAATTACCAGGGGAAAGGGAAATGCATTGACGATTGCATATTGTATCCATAAAATACGACACGTGCCTATCTTAAATTATTAATGAAGGCGATCAAAACGGGCCGCTGTAGTTCCCAGTCGGATCGAACCCCCGGCGGCTATTCAGCAGAGGTTGAGGCTACACCAGAAGGAAACTTAGGAGGCCAGATGAACTGGAAGGGCGTGATGCCGGCTATCACCACCAGTTTTACTGAGGATCTTCGTGTCGATCACAGCTCCATAGCGAAACATTGCCGGTGGCTGTTGGACAATGGATGCGCCGGGATCGTTGCCCTTGGCTCATTAGGGGAGGGCGCGACGCTATCCTTCGACGAAAAGGCCGACGTACTGCGGACATGTGTTCGTGCCATTCATGGGCGAGGACCGGTCGTGGCATCCGTTTCGGCGCTTACCACTTCGGAAGCCGTGGCGATAGCAAAGGTGGCGGCTGACCTCGGCTGCGATGCTCTTATGGTGTTGCCTCCGTATGTCTATCAAGGCAATTGGCGAGAGATGAAAACACATGTTGCCGCAGTGTTCGAAGCCACGCCTCTGTCCTGCATGCTATACAACAATCCCATTGCCTACGGCACCGATTTCCTTCCTGAACAGATTCGCGAATTGGCGGCAGAGCACGAGAACTTCGAAGCGGTCAAGGAATCGAGCACAGACGCCAGGCGTGTCTCGGCCATCCGTGCGCTCCTCGACCGGCGATTGGAGATCTCGGTAGGGGTTGATGATGCGGTATTGGAGGCGATTGGGGTGGGAGCGACGGGTTGGATTGCTGGCTTGGCCAACGCATTGCCGCGGGAATCGGTCGACCTGTTCAGCAGCGGTATTCATGGAGATAGTGAGAGAGCGTTTGAGTTGTATCGGTGGTTCTTGCCTCTGCTGCGAATGGATACAGTGCCGAACTTCGTGCAACTCATCAAGCTGGTGCAAGCTGAGGTGGGGATGGGTAGTGCCCGCGTGCGTCCACCCCGTTTGGAATTGGTAGGCGACGAGTTGGAACGAACCCGCAGGATTATCCGTGACGCGATGTCCTCCCGCCCACTACCTCTGGATGGCGTCGCTCTACCGGGAAGAAACTAATCTGCCATCTCTCATTGTGACTGCGCGGTGGCCCTCTTCACGAAAGGGAGTTTGGTGGTTGGAATTGAAACCGTCAGGTTGGCTGGTATTGCCCGCCTCGCCTGGAGATTCTTGAGCTTGAAGATAACAGTGGAAGTGACTTCCTGTCCTTTGGAGACGATCAACGCTCCGTCGTGAGTGTGGATCTCCTGCTGAATAATCATTCCGGGAGCAAGTTCTTCGATCCGGCACGTTCGGACTTCCGATTCTTCCGCATTTGGATCCAAGGCCACTAGAGCATCGAAAAATTCGGGACTGAATTTCGGATTCAGGCGGGCCAGCAGGTGGGCTGCTTCATTTCTGGAACTGCCTTTATGAATTGCATCTTCATAGGCGAGGACCAATCTGAGTATCTCTGCTCCCCGTCGAATGTCCGCCATCTCTGGATCACCGTCTGCCGGCACCGGGCCGTTCTGGTGCTCGATCATCCAGGCGATCGGTTCCAGGCGAGGGATTCTCGAAAGCAGCCCATAGGCAACACTGGGATGGGCGGCATATTGTGTTTGCTCAGAGGCGGTAAGCTCCTGGCCGTTGTAGACCGCCTCGATCGTTTCCGGAGCAAGTGTGACGCAACCTAATTGAGACAGCATCGCGGCTACTTCGTATTGCCAGGGATTTCCAAGTTTCATGGAGGTTACGACGTGGCGAATATAACGGCGAGCCCGCTCAGCGCGACTAAAGGCCGCAGGGTTCACCAGGCTAAGCACTTCCGTCAGCACCTGGATGCTACCGCTCAAGGTCTGCTCCAGAAGTTCCTTTTCCGCTGTCACCAGGCGATACTGAACGAGCGCCGCGGTTAACGTCTTGGCCATCACCTCTCGACTGCAGGGTTTATTGAGGAATCGAAAAATGCTGCCCTCGTTGATGGCATCGATGGCGGTTTCCATATCGGCGTTGCCGGTGAGGATGATGCGGATTGTTTCTGGTGACGAGGTCTTCACCGCGCTCAGTAACTGAATACCGTTCATCCCTGGCATTCGCATGTCTGAAACGATGACCGCATACGGTCCAGCTTCGATGAGGGGGAGGGCCTGCTCGGCGCCTAGAGCAGTTTCGATCAGAAACTCCCGGCTTAAGCTGCGCCGGTACCCGTCGAGCACGTTGCTATCGTCATCGACCAGAAGGATCCTTTCACGCATGACGTTCTCCTTCGTTCTTTGTGAGGGATACCGCAGCTGCTTGGGCGATGATTAGCTTCTTATAAGCGGCAAGCCGCGGTTCTCCTCTGAGACCATCGACACGCCTTGGCTGATGCTTTAGCGATTCCTGACCGGGCTTGCGACGCAAGTTGTTGCGGAGATTGGTCTAGAGCGAATGCCCGAGGTCGTGAGAGCTACATTTCGCGCTCACACGAGGCCTAAGACTCTGTCGGCTCTTGGACAACCTGCCTCCAGGTTTCTTCTCGAACGGTGCAACCAATGCTGGCAAGATATGCGACATCGAGGGCAGTGCGGTCCTGTATCCAGGATGAGGCCTGCCGCTCGTGATAAATGCTTGCGATGTGAGTCGTGATGACGGTTGAGAATCGGCTTTGAAGACTTCCTGCAGGATCATGATGCCAAGCCACGCCATCAATGACAGCCTCTGGCAATCCCCATAGACCAAGCAGATAAGCAGCGATTTCCGCGTGGTTGCAACCCAAAACCTCGGTTTCAGCAACGACCAGGCCTTTCCCGGTCTCTCGGACAAGCGCAAGTACGTTTTGATATAGATTGCCCAACGCCGAGGAAAGGATGAGTTTCCCGGAATCATGCAACAGTCCAGCAGTGAAGCAGTCATCGACAGTTTGACGATCGGCGCTCTCCAAAACTGCAATTTGCTTTGCATATCCCGCCACCGCTAAGCTGTGTTTCCATAAGTACATCATCTCCGCTTCACCCAGGATGCCCGTCCGGAACTTGTCGAACACGTGGGTGGACAGCACAAGCGCTTTGAGAGTGTCCAGCCCGAGCATCTGCACAGCTTGGACTGCATTTGAAACTCGGCATCTCAGTCCGAAGAAGGCCGAATTTACCAGCTGAAGTATTTTGGCCGTCATAGCCATGTCTTCCGATACGAGTTGCCCAATCCTGCTGACCGAGGGTTCAGGATTCTCCAGCTCTCGCGTGACCTCCAGATACAACGCCGGAAGGCTCGGCAGAGCTTGCAGTCTGGAAACCACTGCCTGCAATTCTTTGTTCTTAAGCAAACTTCTGACCGCAAAAGCCCGTCCGAGCCGCCTCTTAAGCTCGCTCGTCTCGCAGGGCTTGGCCAGAAACTGGTGGGTCGGATCCACCGCCCTCATAATGGTGTCCTGATCCGCCTGTCCCGACAGAATGATCCTGAAACACTGTGGGAATCGGCGTTTGACCTCTTCCAGCAGCTGAGCCCCTGTCATGACCGGCATGCGCATGTCGGTCACAATGATGTCAAAAGATTTCTGCTCCATGAGTTGCAGAGCCTCAACCCCGCCGGTGACGAACTCCATCTCCCATTCGGTTCGCATCAAACGGAGGCTGCGCTGCAAGCCCGAAAGGACCATCGGTTCATCATCAACGAACAGGATTCGTTTCGACATGACTAGGAAGTCCTCGCTGTCATCGGTAGCTGAATGAAAAAAGTGGTTCCTTTTCCAATCGCGGTTTCAAACCAGATCTTCCCTCCGTGTTTCTTTACAATCGAAGTGTGCGCGAGGGAAAGACCTTGGCCGGTGCCGCGCCCGACGCTCTTGGTTGTAAAGAATGGATCAAAGACTCTTGATTGAATCTCGGGTGGAATTCCCGTTCCCGTGTCTTCGATCGAGATTGTGGTCGATTGCTCGTCCTGCGTGGTTCGAATCGTGATCTTGCCTTTTCCCTTCGAGCCGTCTCCAACCACTTCGGCAATGGCATGTGCCGAATTGATGAGCAGATTCAGAAATACCTGATTCAATTCCCCGACGTGGCACGGTACCATTTCTAAGTCTCGTCCCAGAATGGTCTCTACGTCCGCCAGGTACTTCCACTCGTTCCGAGCTACCGTTACGGTCGTAAGAATGGACTTGTTGATGTCGGCGAGCTGCTTTTCGTCGGATCCAGGATGGGAGAATTCCTTCATGGCCTGCACGATCTTCGCCACGCGCTTGATCCCCTCCAACGATTGGTCCAGCGCGTGAGGAATCTCTAGCCGAAGGTATTCAGAATCCGTCGCTTCGAGGATGTGGCGTAACTGATCGAGAAGTTGGGCGGAAGCCGACGGTTCTTCCACCGACGCAAGCAGCGAAATTGCTGCGTCGAGCGAGGACCATGCTTCTTTCACAAATCGCGTATTGTCGCCGATGAATTGGATCGGAGTATTGATCTCATGCGCGATCCCGGCGGCCAGTTGACCGATCGCTTCCAGTTTTTGAGCTTGGCGGGAGTAGCTCTCCGCAAGTTTCTGTTCAGTGATGTCTTCTTTGACTGCCAGAAAATGAGAGGTTTCTCCACTACTGTTTCGAATTGGACTGATGACGACGGACTCCCAATAGAGATCACCATTCTTTTTCTTGTTTCGAAGCTCCCCACGCCATTCCCGGCCATTTGTGACGGTCTCCCACAGTCGCCGGTATTCCTCTGGTGAAGTATGGCCTGATTTGAGCAGTCGCGGATTCCGACCAATCACCTCCTGGTAGTTGTAACCGGTGCATTCCGTGAAACGCCGGTTCACGTAGGTAATGTTGGCCTGAAGATCGGTGATCATCACCGATACTGGGCTCTGTTCTACTGCCACCGACAGCTGCCGTAAAGCGTCTTCGTTCTTCTTGCGTTCCGTGATGTCCCGGAAGGTCCAAATTCTGCCGTAATATTGACCATCTCTCCCAAAGACCGGCGAGGAATAGCGGTCCAGCACCCTTCCGTTGCGAAACTTGATCTCGTCCCGGCTCGTCTCGCGCTTGTGAATATACAGATTCTGTACCTTCTGCAGGAATCGCTCCGGTTCTTCCATTTTTCCCAGCACATGGTGCAGCAGAGCCTGGTCAGGTCCCGTGTTACGGAGAGAATCCGGAATATCAAATATTTCGCTAAACCTATCGTTCTGAAAAGCCACGTTTCTTTGGTCGTCGACCACCAGAATTCCGTCGATGCTGACTTGGATCAGTGCCTCGAGAAAAGCGGTCTTGGAGCGCAAATCATCTTCCGCTTTCTTGCGCTCGGTGATGTCGGATCCAATAATCAAGAACTCGCCACGCCCGCTGTGCGGAAGCAGAATCCAGTTGGCGGTCATTCCCAGCAGGCGTGCGCTGCCATCCCGATCAAAAGTGACGCCCTCCCATGCGACCCGATCCTCAGACCGCAGAAGGGCATTGATCTCAATCTCAATATTTGGAGTCAGCCACTTGATTCCGCATGTGGCTAATGGCTTTCCCAATACCTGTGTGTCCGTCAGGCCGAAGGTTCGAGCGGCGGCAGGATTCCAGCGCTTGACGCAACCTTGCTTATCTAGACCAATCAGAATGGAAGGGACGGCATTGATGAATAATTCGGCTTCACGGTGCGAGTCGCGCAATTCGCTCTCGGCTGATCTTCTAGTGGAGATATCGACAAACGCCACCACACAACCCACGACGGCGCCACCGTTCCACATCGGATAGGACCAGTACTCAACTGGAAACTTGGTTCCATCGCATCGCCAGAAGACCTCATCATCGACGTGGACGGCCCCCCCTCGCCGGAACTGGGACAGGCCCCGGCAATCGTCCAAGGGGTAGGGCGACCCGTCTTCCCGGCTGTGGTGGATAAGTTCATGCAGGTTTTTTCCCAAGACTTGGCTGGGATCGTCGTATCCGATCATTTGCAGGCAAGACTTATTGCAGAATGTGCACTTTCCCTCCGTATCCAGAACGCAAATCCCTTCCGCGGTGGAATCGAGCAATAGTTGGAGTTGTTGCGCTCGCGCAGTCGGATCCTTCTGCGCCGAGATGCGATTGTCGGGATCACTGATCCGAAGATAATCCACTGCGTGAGCTCCGTGATGAACCGACAGATGTCGGCTGTGAGTAATATCGACAAAATCTGTTTGCTGCATCAGCGGATGACGCGTTACGGCGGTATCGTTTGTTTCAACGAAGATGGATGGGACATTTCGGATGCGTCTGGGCCCATATCCTTGCACTGCAGTCCGACTCGACTTCGGTTGGGGCTAGATAGCCGCAGTTGACCTGGTTGCGGAAGTGGCAAACCTGATCGATCACGCGTTTCGCTGAGCCGTGTTTGTTCCGGAGTCGCAGCCTCACGTTGTTTCTTGAGGCTCAGAATCGTCGATCGGAAGGCGGACGTAAAAAGTTGTGCCTTTCCCCACTTGGCTCTCAAAAGTGAGGTTTCCTTTGTGGCGCTCCACCACCGAACGCGCAATCGCTAGACCCTGACCTGTTCCTCGCCCCACTTCCTTGGTAGTAAAAAATGGATCGAAAACGCGGTCGCGAATGTTTTCAGGAATACCTGCACCCGTGTCCGAAACAGTAATCATCGCCACCGCGCCTTCCGCTTTCGTGCGGACCCGGATTTTTCCTTTTTTGCCGGTCCCCTTGACTACGTCGCCTATGGCATGGGCCGCATTCACGAGCAGGTTCAGGAAGACTTGATTCATATCGCCGACGCTGCAAACCACCAGGGGCAAGTCTCCAAAATCGGTCTCCACGTCGGCGACATATTTCAGCTCATTCCGCGCTACCGTCAGAGTGTTTAGCAGAGCCTTGTTGAGGTCGGCCGGAACCATTCCTTTGGTTTCGGGGTGAGCGAATTCTTTCATCGCCCGTACGATCGTCACCACTCGCTCTACGCCGTCGAGTGTCTGCGTCAGGGCTTTGGGAATTTCCTTCAGCAGGTAGCCACAGTCCGAAGCCGATTCGATTTGTTCGAGCGCAGTGGACAAATCCTGCACGCTGGGAACACTCACCGCGGGACGACAGAGTTCATTAAACTTGCTGATTATCGCCTGCAGTTCCCCGAAAGAATCCTGGAGGAAGCGAACGTTGTCTCCCACAAATTGGATCGGAGTGTTGATTTCGTGTGCGATTCCTGAGGCCAATCGCCCGACCGACTCCAGCTTTTGCGCCTGGCGTAATTCCACCTCCTCTACGTCACGGCCGGTGATGTCGCGAGCAATCCCCTGGACTCCGACCGGTTTCCCATTTCTCGAGATCAAACTGTGGTTCACTTCCAGCATGACTCGCCGGCCGTCCTTGGCCTTGATCTCCACCTCGAATTTGACCGGAGACCGGTTCTCGACCAGCCGTGCGAGACCCTTCTGCACTCGCTCCCAGTGCTCGGGATTAGCCAGTTGGCGCAAATTCATTTGCGTCGCTTCGTCTCGGGTGTAGCCAATTGTCTGTTCCGCCAGACGATTCACGGATGTGATCTGCATATCGAGGTCATAGGTGTAAACCAGATCACTGGCATTTTCGAACAATTCCCGATAGCGTTCCTCCGAGGCCAGCAGGCGTTCCTCAGTAGCTTTCCGCTCCGAGATGTCTTCGGCGACGCCCACAATTCTCGTCAACTGTCCGCGCTGGTCACGAACCGGAAAGGCTCGGTCCCGAATCCACTTCTCCTGGCCTTCCGGCGTGCGTATCCGATATATCGAGTCGACTTGCTCCCCTCGCAGTTGCCGGGCAAACGTCGAATGAGCTTGAGCCACGTCATCGGGGTGGATCGCTTCTGTCCACGACGTTGCGTTCCGGTAAAGGCTGTCACGGGACCTGCCCCAAACCTGTTCGTAAGCCGGGCTGACGTAGAGCATCTCATTCCCTGCAGGAGGCATCATCCAAAAAACTTCACTGATGTTCTCCGCCAGCTGCCGAAATTTCTCCTCGCTGCTCTGCAAGGCCTGCTCAGCCTGCTTTCGCAGCGTAATGTCTTCCGTTTGGGAGATGTAGTGGGAAGGCTCACCCAGATTGTTCCGTACGACCGAGATTTTCAGCCGGGCCCATATGATTTTTCCCTCTTTGTGAACGTATCGCTTTTCCAGTTCCTGGGTGTTGGTGACGCCATCGCTAAATCGAGCGGCAGCTTGCTGCGAAAGCTCCAGATCCTCCGGATATGTGATTCCCTGCCAGGCTCCTGCCAGCAGTTCTTGTTGGGAATAACCCAACATTTGGCAGAGAGCCGCATTCGCATGCAGGAATCGCCCATCCAACGCCGTCATGCACATCCCATGCGGGGCTTCTTCAAATGCGGTTCGGAATCGATCTTCGCTTTCGCGGAGTTCCGCTTCGATCCGCTTGCGCTCGGTAACGTCCTGGTAAAGGGCCAGGATCCCCTGGGGCGCGCCACCGATCATGAGCGGCACACCATACACATCCACATCGACCAATACGCCGTCCTTGCGCCGGCGGCGGCTGCTGACTTGTATGCTCCTTCCAGACAGGCATTCCTGGGTGAAATAATCAGACTCCATTGACAGTTCGCTGGAAGCGATCAGTTGGCTCAGGCTCACGCCTTGCAGTTCCTCGCGCGAGTAGAGAAACAGCCGCTCAAATGCCGAATTCGACATCTGGACCCTCTCCTCTTTGTCCAAAACGACCGTCCCTACCGGACTGCTTTCGATCAGTGTATTGAGGTAAGCGGTTCGTTCTTCAAGAGCTTTTTCTGCCCGCTTTCTCTCTGTGATGTCGAGAAAACTCTCCAGGAGATATCCGTGGCCACCCATTTCGACCGGCCTTACCGTTTTGATAATCGAGCGTTGCTCTCCCGTGAAAGTCAGCAAAACACGCTCGGAATTGTCGACGGTCTGCCCCAGATCGGTGACCGGGCAGCGTCCCGTGTCGGCCGGGCAAACAAACTTGTGGCATATTGCCCCCAGGACTTTATTGGGGGGTGCTCCGACCAGCTGAAGTGCCACCGGATTGGCGTCGACAATCCGGTGCTCTTCGGGGTCGATGATGAAAATCCCTGTCTCCACACCCTCGAAGATCGCCTGAAATTTGGCTCTCTCTTCGCTGTTCACAGCTGTCGTGTTGTTTTCCTCCGCGCTTTCGTGGACGAGCGCGATACAGTATTCGTGCTCCTCGCATCGCATGTAACTGGCAGTCACTTGCACCGGGAAAATTTCTCCCGCTTTTCGTTGATGCTGGCTTGACATCTCCCAGGAGCCACGATTCCGGGTCTCCTGCCAAAACACTCCCCAACTTAGATGCGAGCAATGCGAATCGATATCGGAAAACGACAGGGAACAAAGCTCATCGCGCGCACGACCCAGCATCCGGCAAGCTGAGTCGTTGGCGTATACAACTCGCCCTTTAGGATCTATGCAATACACCGCCTGCGGAAGGCAATTCACCTTACATATTCCTTCTCTGTCTCCATCGGCAGACCTCGCAATAAGGTTTATGTGAGGTCGGCCTCTTGTGGATGGCACCATGGCGGGCTTACTGGTCAATCCGAACGCTGTTGGCCAAATCGAGTGGCGAGCCTGTGAACGCCGAGTGGCCGGTGAGGCCAACGCAAGATTCGCACGTCGGGGCTAGTGTTATCTTTCGATCCGGCGCAACAATCTCCGTGCCGAATCACGGACCTCAATGATCAGAGCCATGTGTCCGGAGGCATGTGTGGAGCAGGAGAGACATGGGTCGAAACATCGAATGGCCGCTTCGACACGATTCAGCATGCCTTCCTGAAGAGATTGCGGAGAAACAAAATGTCTGGCCGTCTGTTCTACCGTCTTATTCATCGCCAGATTGTTCTGCGACGTGGCGATCAAGAGGTTGACCTTGCGAATGAGACCGTCGTCATCGACCTGGTAATCGTGGAAAAGGGTGCCACGGGGAGCCTCACACGATCCGATACCCTGGTTACGGTTCTGTCCTGCTTTGGCACGAATGTGCTCGCGCAATAACTCAGGATCGTCGGCCAGTTCCGCGATGCGCTCGACGGCGTGAAGCATTTCGATCAAGCGCGCCAGATGATAGTGGAACGACTGGCACACGGAGCCTTGACTCCGCTGCTTGAATTCACTCAGTTCGTGATCGGCACGAGGTGTACCAGCCGATTGGGCAACGTTCAGGCGTGCGAGCGGGCCCACACGGTACAATCCCCCCGGATAACCCAGCGGCTTGTAGTAGGCAAACTTCATGAAGGACCACTCTTCGCTCGCCTCGCCCAGATATGAAGCGTAGCGCAGAGGATCCAAGCCATCCGCCATGATATTTCCCTCAGCGTCCACGATGCGAATCTGGCCGTCGTAGTACTCAAGCGCGCCTTCGGGAGTTACCGTACCGAGGAAGAGCGTGGGGAAGTTGCCCATCTGTTCGATCTCTATAGCCAGCGAGTCGATGACGGATTTCAGGCGTTTGAGCGCGATATCCATCGACTGCAGCGCTTCCGGGATCCAGCCCCGAATCTCGTCGCGCTCGGCCGTTCCGAGGGCGCGAAGGACTCCGCCAGGCGCACCCCATGCGGGATGAATCCGCTTGCCGCCGACCAGTTCGATAATGCGCTGGCCGAACTGCCGCAGGCGAATGCCCCGCCGCGCCAGCTCGGCATCACTCTCGAGAAGTCCGAAAATGTTGCGTTTTTCCGGCGGAGAGTCCATGCCCAGCAGCAGATCGGGCGCGGAGAGGTGGAAAAAGCTCAAAGCGTGCGACTGGAGTAACTGCGCGTAGTTCACGAGTCGCCGTTGTTTCATCGCCGCCCGAGGAATCTCTACGCCGAGCAGCATGTCTCCCGCTTTGGAACTGGCCAGAACGTGGCTCACTGGACAAATGCCGCAGATCCGCGACATGAGGCCGGGCATTTCGTGGAACGGACGTCCCTCACAGAGCTTTTCGAAGCCTCGGAATTCTGTGACGTGAAACTGCGCCGAGCTCACCTGGCCCGCGTCGTCCACATAGATCGAGATCTTCGCATGCCCCTCGACGCGCGTGACAGGATGAATGAGAATGCGTTCGGTCATCTATCCAAACCTCCCATCCTGTGCAGGTGAGCGGCCTTCGAGCAGCGCCACCAGAAAACTGTGAATTGTGTCGGCCGAGGGCGGACAGCCGGGGATGAAGTAATCCACCTTAACGACTTCATGCACCGGGCGCACTCGCGCAAGCAAGAGCGGGACAACCGCATTGCCCGATGGGATGCCGGTTACGACAGTGGCATTCTCGCGATACGCGCGGTCGAGCACGTCCTCGATGGCGAACATGTTGCGCAGCGCCGTGACATTGCCGGTGACCGCGCAGTCACCCAGCGACACGAGCAGCTTGGTGCGTTGCCGGACTTTCTGGATATGCTCAAGATGCTCATCGTTGGCCACGGCCCCTTCCACCAAAGTGATATCGGCTTCGGGGAAATCCTTGTAATCGGTCAGAGGACAGGCGCAAAATTCCACTCGCCCGGCAAGCTCGATCAGCCGCTCATCCAGATCGAGGAACGACATGTGGCAGCCGGAACATCCCCCGAGCCAGAGCGTGGCCAGCCGCGGTTTGGTGCTCATCCCATCCATTGCTTCATCCGATCCATTGCTTCTCTTTCCGCGCGGTAACAATGTATTTCAGGAACCCGCGGTCCTTGCGCATCTCCGCAATCGTTTTGCCTTTATCGAAAAGCGCGCCGGTGGGACAAACCTGGACGCACTTGCCGCAACTGGTGCAGGTTTCCGAGGCTCCCCAGGGTTCGCCAAGATCTGAAATGATGAGCGACGAAGCCCCGCGTCCGCAGACATCCCACGTGTGCGCTCCCTCAATTTCGTCGCAAACCCGAACGCAGCGGGTGCACAGAATGCATCGATTGTGATCAATGCCGAAGCGCTCGTGGCTGGTATCCACCGGCAACGCCGGAAACTGGTAGCGGAAACGAATGTGATCGATGCCCAGCGACGCAGCCAACGCCTGGAGTTCGCACGCTCCGTCCGCGACGCACACCGCGCAGATGTGATTGCGTTCGGCAAGCAGCAGTTCGACGATCAGTTTGCGATGCGAGAGCAACTTCGGCGTGTCCGTTCGGACGACCATGCCCTCCTGGATTGGTGTCATGCAAGCGGCCTGCAACTTCCTCTGGCCTTCCACTTCCACCATGCAAAGCCGGCAAGCGCCGACGTCACTCAGACCCCCGATGTGACAAAGACGCGGAATGTGAATCCCATGCTCCCAGGCGACGGCGAAAATGGCGTCGCCCTCTCGTCCGGTGACCATCTTGCCGTCGATTTGCAGCGTATTGACGCTCATGCCCTGGCCTCCTGCCCGGCTGGCGCGATATGACAATGTCCGGCGGGGCATCGCTTTTCGCGAATGTGCGCCTCGTACTCCTGGGCAAAATACTTCAATGTGCTGATCACCGGGTTGGGGGCGGTTTGGCCGAGGCCGCAAAGGCTGGTTTCACGAAGCAACTCGCAAAGCGATTTCAGCATGTCCAGATCCTGTTCCGATGCCGCACCGGTGGTGATCCGATGGAGGATGTCATGCATTTGAACTGTCCCCGCGCGGCATGGGATACATTTTCCGCAGGATTCATCCATGCAGAATTCCATGAAAAAACGGGCCACGTCGACCATGCAGGAAGTCTCATCCATGACGATGAGGCCTCCCGAACCCATGATGGAGCCGATCTTGGCGAGAGATTCGTAATCGACCGGCACGTCCAGGTACTGTTCAGGGATGCATCCTCCGGAAGGGCCGCCGGTCTGCGCCGCCTTGAACTTCTGGTTGGGAATGCCACCGCCGATCTCAAACAGAATCTCGCGCAGAGTTGCGCCCATCGCTACTTCGATCAAGCCGGTATTGGCGATCTTGCCGGCGAGCGCGAATACCTTCGTGCCCTTGCTGCCTTCGGTTCCGATGCCGGCAAACCAATCTCCGCCGCGCTCGATAATCGGCGGAATGTTGGCGAAGGTTTCTACATTATTGATCAGTGTGGGCGCTCCCCATAATCCTGAAGCCGGAGGGTATGGCGGACGCTGACGCGGCTGTCCGCGCTTGCCCTCAATCGACGCGATAAGCGCGGTCTCCTCGCCGCAGACGAATGCTCCCGCGCCAATGCGCAGGTCGATACGAAACTGAAATCCCTGTTCGAAAATCCGCGTGCCGAGCAAGTGCTCGCGTTCGGCTTGTTTGATCGCGGTCTGCAGACGCTGAATGGCGAGCCCATATTCGCCACGGACGTAGATGTAGCCCTGCTGCGCTCCCACGGCGTAACCGGCGATTGCCATGCCTTCGAGCACGCGATGCGGATCGCCCTCCAGAACGCTACGGTCCATAAACGCACCGGGATCGCCCTCGTCCGCGTTGCACACGACGTACTTGGTTGGTTGAATTTGTTTCGCGACCAGTTCCCACTTCAGCCCCGTCGGGTAACCTGCTCCTCCACGGCCTCGCAGTCCGCTTGCCTTGATCTGCTGCACTACATCGCGGGGAGTCATCTCCTCTAAGGCCTTGGCCAAGGACTGATAGCCTCCGGCAGCGATGTAATCAGCGAGCTTCTCAGGGTCAACCCGGCCACTGTTCGCGAGTACGATCTTCAGTTGCCGTGAGAAGAACGGCGCTTTCAAATCGATGGAACGCGCCGCCAGCCCTTCGCGGTCGGACGCATTGTCGCTGATCAAGGCGCTCGCATCGGCCGCCGTCACGTTGCCATACAGCTGTCCATCAGACGAATTCAGCACGAGCGGCCCGCGGCCGCACATGCCCATACAGCCAGTCCCGCAAACTTCGACGCTGCCGGTGCGACCCTGGGCCTCGACCTCGGCGGCGAGAGCATGGCGTACCCCATCGGCTCCGCAGGAAATGCATCCCGCCGCGGTACAGCAGAGGATCCGGCTTTTCAGACCCTGTTGCCGTGCCAACTCCTCCGTTTGTTTTTCCAATAGTTCTTCTGCCGTCATTGTGCGCCTATCTTGTTCAGTTCTGTGTCGAGCACTTGAGGGGTCACCCGCGCCAGAACATTGCCGTCGTAGATAACCGCGGGAGCAAGACCACAGGAACCGATGCAGCGGGCGGTCTCGATGCTGACCTTCCCATCCGCGGTGGTCTGCCCGGCTTTGGCACAGCGCCGCTCAAGGTTCTCGATCAGACTCAATCCGCCAGCGACATAACATGCGGTTCCCAGACACACCACGAAAGTATGCTCGCCCTTGGGCTTGAGGGAAAAGAAGTGATAAAAAGTGGCCACCCCGAGAACGCGACTCGGAGGCAGCCGTAGCTTCTGCGCGATGGTCTTCAACAGAGGTCGCGAAAGAAATCCGAACAGCTCCTGCGCGGTATGCAGCACCTCGATGAGCGCGTCGCCCGAATACTGGTGCCGTGACATGGCACGCTCCAGCAGTTTTTCGCGGTTGTCTTTGACATTGGCAGTTGCACTGGCTGGCACGCGAATCTCTCCTTTTCCTCGACAAAGAACTCGTTCAGGAGATTCTCTGGGCTGACGTTTCCTCCCGCCGCAAGGTGTCGCAAGGTTTTTCGAAACATCACGCGGAGTCGGAAGGAACTCGTGATTATACGTGAAGGCAGTCACGTGCAGAGATCGTCAATTCGTTCAAACACAGATTGCAAAACAGAAATGGAACTCTGGTGCCAGTTCGGGAACTCGCACCTCACTTTAGTGCGATGGGAGCAGTCGAAAAAGTCCGGAACCAACCCATTACTAACGATAGTGATCGTGATCACAAACCTTCCGGCGCAATCAGGCGAAAATAACTGCGAAAGAATGGGCGAGACAGGAGCTTGTTCGAGGGAAAGCAGAAGCCCATCGCTGGTAAGGCTGTTGGACATGTGCCAGAAGGGAAGGGGAAGGTCATGAGTCTTAGTCAACTTGCCCGCTCTATCCGAGAGTCGGCGACTCTCAAGCTCAATGAAACGGCGGCTCTGCTCCGCGATAAAGGAGAGCCCATCATTCATTTGGGAGGTGGTGAACCAAAGAGCAAGGCACCCATCGACGCAGTCATTAATTGCGCGGCTTTGCTGAATACCGGAGAAATCCGCTATACGGCGCCCGACGGGGTTCCGGCGCTGAAGAAAGCGATCATCCGATACACCGAGGAGCACTACCGAAAGATGATCACGGCGGATAACGTGATCGCTTCAGGCGGCGCCAAACAATCGTTAATGGTGTTGCTGCAGGCCATCCTGGACCCGAAGGAAGAAGTAATCTTCCCTGCGCCTTACTGGGTGAGCTATCCGGAGATGGTGAAACTTGCAGGCGGAGTGCCGGTGCCGGTGACCGCGGAAGACGGAACTTTCTTTCCGACGGTACAAGAAATCGCGGATGCGGTGGGCTCCTACACCAAGGCCATCATTTTGAACAGCCCGAACAATCCCTCCGGCGCGATGTACACGAAAGATTTCGTCGAGGAAATCGTCCAGTTCTGTGAGAAGAAGAGCCTCTATCTCATCATGGACGACATCTACAACCGGCTTGTATTCGAGGGCAAGAGCGCCCCGGTCTGTTATGACTTCGCCAAGTTGCAACTCGAGGAGTCGAAGCTGGTTGTCATCAACGGCGTATCGAAGATGTACGCGATGACTGGCTTTCGCATCGGATGGGCCATCGCTAATAAGCCGCTGATCGAAGCGATGACCACGATACAGTCGCAGCAGACTTCTGGTCCGGCTTCGCCGTCGCAATGGGGCGCGGTGGGCGCGCTCAACGGCGTGCAATCGTCGGTCGAAAGCCTGCGCGTCACGCTCGAGAATAATCGCAATGTGATGATGGATCGCCTGAAGGCGTTCGATGGCGTGAAAGTGCACAAGCCCGACGGTACTTTCTATTGTTTCCCCGACTTCAGCGCCTATATGAAGGATTCGCAGCAGCTGGCTCATCTCCTGCTCGATAAAGTACGCGTCGTAACGGTGCCGGGCAGGGAATTCGGATTCGAAGGGCATTTAAGACTCAGCTACTGCGGGGCGATCAGAGACATTACGGAGGGCCTCGATCGCATCAAGTGGGCTCTCGACCCGAATTCAGCGAACGAACTTTATCTTGGGGACCGCAAGCTTGTGAGGGACTGGCAATGAACATTTACCTCGACGTCCAATCTCCGGCGGTGAAAGAAGCAGGGAAGCTGGCTTCGAACTATGGCTTGCAGAATCATGGCTTGGTCAATCTACGCCGCGTCTATTGGAACTTGCCGACGCCGGCACTCTACGAGGAAAGCATCTTCCGGTCGGAAGGAAGGTTGTCGCACCTCGGACCACTCGTGGTCGACACCGGCAAGCACACGGCCCGGGCCGCGGCGGACAAGTTCGTGGTGCACGAAGATTCAACCGAGGCGAGGGTTTGGTGGGGTCAGTATAACCGTCCATTCACCGGTGAAAGTTTCAGCGCGCTCTTTGCGCGACTGCAGGGTTATTTACAAGGGCGCGATGTTTTCGTGCAGGACTGCTTTGCGGGCTCCGATCCAGAGCACAGTCTGCCGGTGCGCATCATCACCCAGAAAGCGTGGCACAGCCTGTTTGCGCGGACGATGTTTCTGAAGGTCCGTAATCAGGATGCCCTGCAACACCACGTTCCGGAGTTCACCGTCATCGCCGCACCGGCCTTTCAGGCCTCACCGATGGTCGATGGCACACGCACAGAGACGTTCATCATTATCAATTTCCGCGAGCGGCTGGCGATCATAGGCGGGACGAGTTATGCGGGCGAAATCAAGAAAACGATCTTTACTGTGCTGAACTTTCTTTTGCCCCTGCAAGGCGTGCTCTCCATGCACTGCTCGGCCAACGTTGGCTGCGATGGCGATGTGGCGATTTTCTTCGGACTCTCGGGAACCGGAAAGACCACGCTTTCGGCCGACCCAAAGCGTCGCTTGATCGGCGACGATGAGCACGGCTGGAGCGACAATGGAGTATTCAACTTTGAAGATGGTTGCTATGCGAAAGTCATTCGTCTCTCGCCCGAGGCCGAGCCGCAGATCTACGCCTGCACGCGCCGCTTCGGAACCGTCTTGGAGAACGTTACATTCGATCCCGTCTCCCGACGGCTCGATCTCAACGATTACACAGTGACGGAAAACACTCGGGCGGCCTATCCGCTTTCCTACATCGAGAACAGCATGCCCGAGAAGCGTGCCGGACATCCCAGGAATGTGATTTTCCTGACGTGCGACGCTTCGGGTGTGATGCCGCCGATTTCGAAGCTGAGCCCCGACCAGGCGATCTACCACTTCATTTCCGGCTATACCAGCAAGATTGCCGGCACTGAAATTGGGCTCGGTGTCGAGCCGGAGATGACCTTCAGCACCTGTTTTGGTGGGCCGTTCATGGTGCATCATCCCCTGGCGTATGCGGAGCTCCTGAAGAAGAAGATCCAGAAACACGGCGCGCATGTATGGCTGGTCAACACCGGTTGGACTGGCGGCCCGTTTGGAGTGGGGAAACGCATCAGCATTCATCACACGCGCGCTCTACTCAACGCCGCGCTGAGTGGTTCACTCTTGCGCACCGAATATAAGAAGGACCCGGTGTTTGGCTTCGATGTGCCGGTTCAGTGTGAAGGCGTGCCCTCCCAGATTCTGGATCCGGCGAACACATGGCCGAGCCGCGATCAGTACTTCAATAAATACGATGCACTCGCAGCTCGCTTTATCGAGAATTTCAAGTTGATGATGGCCGAGTGCCCCGAGCACATTCTTGAGGCCGGACCGAAGCGGCTCACGGCAAGCCTGGTCGGCTAGTTAAGAACGGGTCGCGATCATCAGGCCGCTTGGCCCAGGCAGGCGCACACGGCGGACCTCGGAAAAGCCCGCCCTGCGCATCCACTCGGCATACTCCGGCTCGCTGTAAGAGCTGCCGGCTTCGGTTCCAACTAGCATATTAAGTGCGAACAATGCGGCCGCGCGGGGAGCGGTCTTGCTCGGCTCCAGGATAAAGTCCTGGACTACGAACTGTCCTTTCGGAGCCAGCGCCCGATACGCCCGTTGAAAAAGTTCGCGATTCTGCTGCGGCGAAAACATATGACAGATCGCCGATACAAGGACCAGATCGTAATTCTCTCCAAGAGGATCGCTCAGCATGTCGCCGCCCCGCGCGGTCACGCGGTCCGTGGCGCCGGCTTTCCGGATGTATTCCTGAGTAAGAGGAACGACTTCGGCGAGATCCATAATCTCCGCCTTCAGGTGGGGGTTATTCCGCGCGAAAGCGATAGAATATGCCCCCGATCCTCCACCGAGATCCAACATGCGCCGGATTCCGTTGGTCCCAATGGCTTTCACGACAGCGCCGGCTCGCTCTTTGGCGTTGCGATCCATGGCCGCAATGAAAGCCTCCACCCAGTGGTCCTCGCGGGCGTCAGATGCAGCCGGTTTGCCGGCGCGAACGGACTCGGTCAGCGTTGACCAACGATGCCAGATGTGAGCCGTATGCAGCAGTCCGCCGCGGGCATTGTCGCGCGAGCCTTCCGAAAAGAAACGGGCACTCGCAGCAGTGTTGCAGAAAGTCGCGCCGGTTTTCTGCAACAGACTAAGGCTCGCCAGCGCATTCAACAGGATCTCAGTGGCTCGCACATCAGCGTGAATCTTGTGGGCCACAACTTCGGGGGAAGCGGCTCCACCGACAGCCGTGAACACATCCAGCTCCAGCGCCGTGAGCACCGTCCGGCTCGGCATGTAAGCTCGAATCATTTCGTTGAGATCGTCTGGAAGAGAGCCGGCTTCATCGCGAGCCTTGACCATGGCCCGATAGCGGTCGCGATGCTCCGTCGATTGCGTCTTCATCGCCTGCGAATCACTCCATGCGAGCCGCGACACGATTATTCCGGACCGTAAATGCGAGGCCACGATCTCGGGCACATCCTGCTCTTTGACCTGGCGATACCAGGTGCCTTCGGGGTAGACGATCAGGATCGGCCCGTCGTCGCACAAGCCGAGGCAACCACAGGTCGTCACTTGAACCTCGTTATCGAGACCCTGAGAACTCAGTTCCTTTTCAAGCGCCTGCAATACGACCCATGATTTGTTGGCAGGGCACGAAGTGACCCCCTCGGGTTTTTCTTGTGTGCAGATGAAAACGTGGCGAGTAAATGGCTCCATTTGTATTCCTCGAGTTCCTGTTCGAATCGACGTCGCTTCCGCGTGAGTGATATCGATCAGGATAGTTTCTTGACTCGTGTGCGAACGTTCTCAAACTGATATGTGCCCAGGCCGCGCTTTGCCGCCATTTTGAGATAGGGCAGAGCATCCACCTCTAGGTTCCAATAGGCTTTTGCGACGTAGGCATCGAGCGCGACCGGATCCGTTCCCGCAACCAGCGTCTTCTTAAGGATCACGTCTTCCAGATTGCCTCCGGTTGGGCCGTTGCGCACAAGGATTCGATAGCAATCAATGACGGTCAGGGTAGGACGCACAAAATCCGCAAGATCCACCAGACTCTCGTGAATCTTCTGGTGCAACTGATTACGCTGCCCGCCCAGCATTCCGTACCAATTTTTCATGCCAAGAGTAGTACCCGTGAGGCCATGATGCTTGGCGATCGGGAGATTGATGACTTTGTCGACATTCAGGAATGGATCGAAAACCGGCCACGCCCGTAGAATTTCTCCCTCCAGGTCCACTTCCTTAAATCGGGAGGGATCGGGAAGAATGACATCGGCGCCCGCTCTCTGCGCCGCCTCGGCGATCCCCGACCGTTGAAAGCAGCGGCGCGGATCATTGCAGCTTACATCGGTGACGATCACACGCTTGGCTCCCGCATTTAAGCACTGACGGACCATTTCCGCGACCACGTCAGGATTGGTATTTGCCGCCTGTTCCGGCGTACGATCCCATCCGATGTTCGGCTTGACCAGGACAATGTCGCCGCGCGCGATGAAGCGGCGCATCCCCCCAAGCTCCTCAACCGCGTGCCCGACCAGTTGCGCGGGATCGTCGCCCTGCAGAATTACCAGCTCAGGAAGCTTCGGATCAGCCCTTACCGTGTGACCATGCTTCACGGTCATGGCGGCCGCTGGTACCGGGCGAAAGCTATGTTCACTAAGCCATAGGCCAAGCCCAGCCGCTCCAGCACCAGCTCCGGCAGCACGCAATAACCTAATAAGCGCTTCACGACGATTCAACGTAGTGTTTTCTGCCTGCATAAGAACTCCCGGTAAGCGATCAACCTCAAACTAATACTGCATGCGATCTTCACGCGCAGTGACCTGAGACACACGGTAGTTCACTCCGGAATGCGGCGTTCAATCTGACGACCCAGTACGAGCAGTGCCGGTTGTACTTCCGGCGCCTGTTTATAGGCGACAATTCGCACGAGGCGTGAACCTTTGCAGAAAGCCAGGCTGGCGGCGTGCAGCCGCGTGGCCTCGCCAATCGGAGTCGATGTTGCATCGCCCGCCGGCTCCGACTCCAATATCGTTCGCGCACCCGCATCGCTGCTCATCGTGTAGACGTCGACGACCGCATCGAACTTGTTCTCGAAGTTGTAGTCCGAGGTCGAGGTTGTTTGGACGCCAGCTCTTACATAGCGGTCGGCATCTCCGTCGATGTAGTTCCAGAGTTCGGCGGCAGGGAAGGTGCGCGTCTCTCCGCTCTTTACCCAACCCGCAACTTCGTTGGACGCGGGGAAGGGCGTGGGTTGAATGTTGGCGTGCCGGCTGCATCCCGAGCAGGCAATCATTGCCAGGCATAGGCTCGCGATCAGCGAATCCTTTCTGAATTGAGTCCTCATCAACTTACCCCCTTCTTCCGTTCAACAGGATCTGATTAGAGCGCGAGCGGCTTTCGCCGACGCTGGTCACATACACCGCAGGCCGATCCTGCACTGGGCAGGCATGCTCACACGCGCCGCAACCGACGCAATGCGCAGGGTCGAGATACGGCTGTTTGACTTGCTTGACGTTTCCCGCGGCGTCGATGACTTCAGCAGGCAGGAGGTAGATGGCTTTCGGGGATGTGGGGCACCATTCTTCGCAAACGATGCAATCGGCGGCCATAGCCCACGGGAGACATCGCCCACGGTCGTAGAACGCGGTACCTAACCGGATCGGCTTTGACGCACTTGTCAGACCGACGGACCATCCTTTTTCGTTGGCCGTAATCTCCCAGATGGCACCGGTTGGGCAAACCTGCGAGCACAGGACGCAGCTGGTCTCGCAGTAGCCGAGGCGCGGCACCAGCACCGGCGTCCAGAGGCCATCCAGTCCGGCTTCCATTAGTGTCGGATGAAGAGCATTGTTGGGGCAAACCTTCATGCACTCGCCGCAGCGAATGCAGCGGGACAAAAAGGATTCTTCATCGAGCGCTCCTGGAGGACGCAGCAAGCGCTCATGGCGCTCTGCCGCGAATCCGGGTGTGCTGCGCGCGAGCGGAACGAGAGCTGCACCCGCCGCCAATCCGGTGAGGACTTTGCGTCTCTGCAGATTGGTGCCAGCCGGTTGTTGTGTGGGAAAGAACTTGAACCGCAAACCGTGTTCCGGGCACTCATCCACACAGTTCAGACACAAGTGGCATTCTGGCTGATGCCAGGGAACGCCGCCGACCGGATCGTCCCCTCCCTGGCATCGCAGAAGACAACGGTTGCAATCGTTGCAATGCTCAGGATTCTTCACCAGCCCCAGCACCGCCCAGCGGGAAACAATGCCCAGCAGTGCGCCCAGCGGGCATAGGGCACGACACCAAAACCGGGTGACGCGGAAATTGAGCGCTACAAGGAAGATGAAGATGATGCCCAACCAAACGCCTTGCCGAAAATAGGCTTGTTTGAAACTGAGAAACAACGCTCCCAGGATAAACTGCAGCGCACCGCCAACAATCAGAACGAAATGGAATCGGCTGTGCTCGAGGACTCCAAGCGCGGCCCTGAGCCCGTAGTTCGCTGCAGGCAAAATCGCCAAGCCCGTTGAGCGCACCAACAACGAGAAGGGATCAAGCCAGCCCACGACGCCCGACCCCAGTGCGGTCGCAACCAGAGCGACAATCAGCAGGTAATACTTGGTGGTTTGCCAGCGTTTGTAGCGGTTCGATTCAAGCAGCTGCTTGCCGCGCTTTCGTTCCGATTTAAAGCTGCTGAAAAAATGGTGGATGGATCCCAAAGGGCAGATCCAGCCGCAGAAGAACCGCCCCAGAAACATAGTGGGAATCAGGACTAACAGGCTCCATAGCAATCCGTGGTAGAGGGCATGGCTTGCCAGCGCGTTCGACACTGCCAGCAGCGGATCGATCTTGAAGAAGAGCCCAACCGGATCAGGCAGCCGGACCTCGCTCGCCGAGCCCACGAACGATCCGCGAAACTCGGTTCGGAGCAGAAGAACGAGAAATAGCAGAAAGAAGATGATCTGCGAAAGAGTACGTAATCTGGCCGGTCTCAGGAAGCGCAACATTCCCCCTCATTGGCGGGGTTTAGAGTGCGCGCAAGATCGTTGAACGAATTCGGATCTTCTTGCGCGGTTCACGTTCAATGTTGATTCCGGATCACTTGACGCTTCCGTGACCGAGATCACTGGAGCCTGTGTTTTCGTCACGGGAGGCTCTCTGGACGCGTCAAAACCCCGAAAAATGACGGACTACGCACTCCATACACGAGGGAAAACCCTCCGTTGGTCTTCGGTTTGACAGCACATTCGCGAACGGACGATGATTAATCGTGAAGATGGCCTGCAAACGGAATAGAGACAGAACTTCTGGCCAGGAAGCTGTCCCCCTCGCTGGCCTTGCTGCGTATCTGACGGCCCCCTTATGATCGACACCACGTCGGATCACAACTTGACGGGTGCCATGGTGGCAGGTCGCTTTCGCGAGATATTCGGCACCGAAACGCGCATCTTTCGTGCGCCCGGCCGAGTGAATCTCATCGGCGAACACACCGATTACAACGACGGCTTCGTGATGCCTGCGGCGATCGGGTTTTACACCTGGGTGGCCGCTGCTAGGCGCTCCGACAACACTGTGGAAGCCTACTCCGATCATTTCGACGAGAAGATTGCGCTGTCGCTCGATTCCCTGGCCGGACCGCCGCGAAGGCACTGGAGTGACTTTGTACGGGGCGTCGCTGCGACTTTGCAGGGAGCCGGCCACAGGCTCTCCGGAGCCAATCTCGTCATTCACGGAGAGGTTCCCCTGGGCGCCGGGCTGAGTTCTTCCGCCTCTTTGGAGATCGCGACTGGTCTTGCTTTGACATCTACAGCCGGCGAGGCGGTGCCCCGTCTCGAGCTGGCGAAGCTATGTCAGCGGGCGGAACACGTATATGTTGGGACTCGCTGCGGCATCATGGATCAATTTATCGCGAGCTTCGGTACGACCGGAAATGCGCTGATGCTCGACTGCCGTTCTCTTGAGTATCAGCTCGTTCCTTTGGCGCACGATCTGCGGCTTGTCGTTTGTAACAGCATGGTTCGACACGAATTGGCGTCAGGAGAATACAACCGCCGCCGTGCCGACTGTGAGGCTGGAGTGAAACTGCTGGCGCAGCACCTTCCAGGAGTCAGGGCATTGCGCGATGTGCAGATTCGGGATCTCGAGAAATACAAGGCGATCCTTCCCCCGAAAATTTACCGGCGCTGTCGTCATGTCGTGACCGAGGATCAAAGGGTAATCGCCTCTGCAAACGCACTCCGGTCGCAGGATTCAGCGCGTTTTGGTGAGTTGATGTACGAGTCCCATGCAAGCTTGCGGGACGACTATGAAGTAAGCTGCAAAGAACTTGATCTGCTGGTTGAGTTGGCGGCTGCCCTTCCTGGCGTCATCGGCGCACGCATGACCGGTGGGGGTTTTGGCGGCTGCACGGTGAACCTGGTCCGCAACGATTGTGCTGCCGGTTTTGAGGAGCATATCGTTCCGGGCTACCGGCAGGCAACTGGGATCACGCCGGACATTTATGTGTGTGAACCGGCTCAAGGAGCTGAAGCGTGGCCCGCCTGAGTAGCCACGGTTTGGCGACCAGAGTTTGTTTCAACCTCCCGTTTGCCCTCTGCATGATTTCGTTGGCAGGATTCCTTACGATTTCGGCCCGTGCGCAGAATTCAGTTTCGCCGCAAGCTGCTCAGATCGAGGGTGTGGTCCGTGACTCTGCCGGAAACCCGGTTGTGGGCGCTTCTGTGACCCTTCACGATGAAGGTGGGTCAAACTCTGCTGCCACCGCAAGCAACGAGCAGGGCGCCTTTATATTTTCGATTGTTCCCGCAGGAACGTACGTTCTGACGCTGAAGAAGGCCGGCTATCGTGACTCTTCAGAGCCTGCAATAAAGCTGGCTGTGGCCGAGAAGAAGCATTTTGATTTCGTATTGCTGTCCGTCGAACCGTCCGCGCCAGTTCTGCCTTTTTCTGCGTCGGCGCTGGAACTCGATGATCGGCCTACCTTCACCCTCTCGGGTGTTACAGATTCGACAGGTTCCGGCGGGCATGGCTCGGAAACCAGGATGCGCACTGGAGACGTACTCGCCAAAGAGACTTTGAACTTGTCCCCTACAACAAAAGAAGCCGCCAAAGACGAGAGGGTCAGCGACGCACCGGGCGAGGCCGTCTTGCGGGCGCTTGTTTTGCAGAATCCAAATAGCTTTGAAGCAAATCACAGACTGGGCGAGTTTTATCTTCACTCCCAGAGGTGCCGCGAAGCCATTCCTCTGCTAGAGAGCGCAAATCAGATCAAGCCCGATGACCATGCAGGTGCCTTTGAACTGGTGCAGGCCTATGAAGACTGCGGACAATTCGAGCCGGCGCGCGAGCGCGTGAACCGGATGCTGGGAGCCGAATCTCAATTCGGCTCGAACGACGAGGCGGATCTGCATCGCTTGCTGGGCGAGCTCGACGAGAAACTCGAAGATCCGCTCGGGGCGGAGCGCGAGTATGAGCGTGCAGCCAGCCTGGCTGCCACCGAGCAGAATTATTTCGCGTGGGGAGCCGAGCTGCTGCTTCACAGAGCCACCACTCCAGCCGTCGAGGTCTTTGGCCGTGGCGTTCGCCTGCACTCGGATTCGGCTCGCATGTTGGCGGGGCTTGGCGCGGCTGTCTATACCAGCGGATCCTCGGAGGAAGCCGCCCAACGTTTGTGCGAAGCTTCGGACCTCGATCCGCAGAACTCTGCTCCATATCTTTTTCTTGGCAAGATTCAGGAAGCGTCCTCCGCCGCACTACCCTGCGCCGAGGAAAAGCTAGCCCGCTTTGCGCACGACCATCCCCAGAATGCTCTCGCGAATTACTACTATGGACTTGCCATTTGGAAGACCGATCGAGCGTCAGAAGATCCCGGGGCACTGAAGGAAGCTGCAGCCTTGCTGGAGAAGTCCTCTGCCATCGATCCTAGATTCGACGCCGCATATTTGCAGCTTGGGAATTTACGTTTTGCTAGCGGAGACTTCCAGAGCGCGGTTTCGGCCTATCAGAAGGCCGTTGCACTCAACCCTCTGAGCAGCGAGACTCACTATCGGCTGAGTATGGCTTACCAGCGGATAGGCGAGGAGCATAAAGCCCAGAGTGAAGTCGCGCAGTACAAGCAGCTCCAGAAGACCGAGGCGGCTGCGATCGAGAAGCAAAGGCGGGAAGTTCGTCAATTCCTGTTCGTTCTTAAGGACCAGCCGGAGACTTCACCACCACGATAGACTCACTGTTGCGAGCAGCGCAGGAATCGGCTCGCCAATACTACCCACGCCACCGCAAGCATGCTCCTTTAGATGATAGCTCGATCCAGGTGCACATACCCGCCATCCACAAAGAGATGCTGGCCGGTAATGTGCTGAGCTCTCGCGGAGATCACGAAAACAATCATGGCTGCGATTTCTTGGGCTGTTGTCATTCTCTTGTCCAGAGGAATCTTGGCGACGATGGTCTCGAGTTTCTCTTCAGGATTCGGGAACGTACTCAGCCATTCGCGATACATTCTAGTCATAACCTCAGCGGGCACAATCGCGTTGACACGAATGCCATAAGGAAGCAGTTCGACGGCCCACTCACGCGTGAGCGCCAGAATTGCTCCTTTCGACGACGCATAACCCGACGTACCACCCTGCCCCGTAATTGCAGTCTTCGAGCTGACGTTGACAATCGCACCCTTGGATCGCTTCAGGTGGGGCAGGGCATAGTGAGCCATGCCGTAGTAATGCAGAAGATTTCTCTCCAAGGAGCAGAGATACTGCTCGGGGCTGCCGTGTTCCAGTCCGATCCGGTCGTTGACTCCGGCGTTATTGATCAGCGCATCCAACTGCCCGAATTCCCGCACGGCGTGGGCAACGGCTTGTGCGCAGTCGGGAGCGACGCTCAGATCGATGCCGATGAACGAGCAGCGCTTTCCCCCGCGGCGCAGCTCGTCGCAGAGCTGCTCCCCAGCCTTGGCGTCGCGATCCACAATTACCGGGATGCCGCCTTCTTCCGCGATCAGAAGAGCCGTAGCTTCCCCAATCCCGTTGGCGCCGCCCGTGATCAACGCGACCTTATCTTTCAGTTGCAGGTTCATAGCGTGAGGTCTTCAACTTGTAGAATCTTGCCGCATTTCTGCCAAAGATGTTGTGCTGCTGTTCAATGGGTAAAGTACGAATATAGTTGGAAATCAATCCTTTCACGTCCGCGTACGTTCCAGCCAACAAACAAACAGGCCAGTCCGATCCAAACATGAGCCGGTCGGGCCCGAACGCGTCGAAGACGACGTCGAGATAGCGGCGAAAATCAGTCGTTCGCCAATTCTTCCAGTCGGCCTCTGTAACGATTCCGGAAAGTTTGCAATAGACATTCGGACTCGCCGCCAAGATCCGGATCTGCTCCGACCATGGAGACAGCACGCCCGACCGGATCATCGGCTTCGCGATGTGATCCAGAACGAACCGCTGTTGCGGAAGCCTTTCCACCATCTCGATCGCGGCTGGCAGGTGCCGAGGGTAAATGAGAATGTCATAGGTGAAGTTGAATCTCTGCAGTACTGCGATCCCCGCTAGAAATTCCTTCCGCAGCATGAAGCGATCGTCAGGCTCCGATTGGACGATGTGCCGAAAGCCACGAAGTTCGTCGTATTGTGAAAAATGCTTGAGCCGCTGCGGCAGATCCGGGGAACAAAGATCGATCCAGCCGACTACTCCTGCGATCTCATTGAACCTGCTCGCTAACTCAAGCAAGAAGTTCGTCTCTGCTTCCGACTGACTTACCTGGACAGCAACGCATCCGTCCATCTGGTTCATGCGCAGTTGCGGGATCAGGGCGTCTGGCAGGAAATCGCGCTTGAGAATAGACATCTCATCGGTAATCCACGTATCGCGGACCGGGTCGAAAGACCAGAAGTGCTGATGGGAGTCGATATTCATGAAAGGCAGATTGTCGGTCAGCCGCGCAGGTTCAGAAAGCCTCCGTCGAGCGGGTAATCAACTCCCGTGATGAACCCGGCCTCGTCTGAGCAAAGGAAAAGAGCAAGCGCCGCGACCTCTCGCGGTTCCCCCATTCTGCCGATCGGCAGCGACTGAGCCAATTGTTGAAACATCTCTCGTTCGCGGCCCGGATAGTTCTTTTGCAAATATCCATCGACGAAGGGCGTGTGCACCTGTGCCGGCGAAATGCTGTTGCAGCGAATGTTATGTGCCAGATAGTCCTTGGCGACGGAAAGCGTCATCGAGACCACCGCTCCTTTACTCATTGAATAAGCAAAGCGGTCAGCGAGTCCCACTCATGCCGCAACCGACGCCATGTTCAGAATGACGCCGCCGCCCTGCTTCTTCATGTGTTCCACAACCGCAAACATGCAGTTGTAAAAGCCCTTTACATTGACCCGGAAGACATTGTCGAAATCGTGTTCAGAGGTGTTCTCCAGTTTTCCGATGTGCGCGACACCCGCATTGTTGACCAGAATATCGATCCGCTCGCGCTGGAACACTTGCCGAAGGACGGCTTCCACCTGCTTCTGCCGAGTAACGTCGCATTCGTACGAGCACGCCTTTCCTCCTGCCCGCGTGATCCGGCCTGCCGCCTCGGCCGACCTGTCGGCGCTGATGTCGAGAATGTGGACCGACGCGCCATTCGCTGCAAACGTTTCGGCGATCGCCTGTCCGATTCCACTGGCTCCTCCGGTAACAATGGCCGCCTTGCCGTTCAGCCGAGATCCATTAACGTTAGCCATCGCACCTTTCAGAGCGAGACTCCTCTTTTCCACGGAATAAAATCGTCCTGGCCAAGACATTCGGCCTTGGTGCGTGCTTCACCGCTTGCGATGCGGACGACGAACTCAAGGATATTGTTTCCCATTTCCTCAACCGTGCTATTGCCGGAAATGATCGCACCGGTATCGATATCAATGATGTCAGGCATGCGCTGGGCCAAGCCGGAATTCGTGGCGATTTTCACTACAGGCGTTATCGCATTTCCCGTAGGCGTTCCCAACCCGGTTGTGAACAGTACGATGCTGGCTCCGGCCCCGACTTGTGCAGTGACGCATTCCACGTCGCTGCCCGGTGTGCATTGAAGATGTAACCCCGGTTCGGTCGAGTATTCGGGATAGTCAAGAACAGCAGTGACCGGCGATGTTCCTCCCTTTCGCGCGGCACCCGCAGATTTCATGGCATCGGTGATCAGTCCATCCCGAATATTCCCGGGGGAGGGATTCATATCGAAACCAGAGTGAACCGCCTTGGCGCGCGCGGCGTACTCGCGCATGAGTTGGATGAATCGATCGGAGACGGAAGCATTCACGCATCGGTTGATTAGTTCCTGTTCTACTCCGCAGAGTTCGGGGAATTCGGACAGGATCGTTCGACCCTTCAGGGCCACCAGCACGTCGGAAACATGTCCGATAGCAGGGTTCGCGGAAATACCCGAAAATCCATCGGACCCCCCACATTTCAACCCCACGCAAAGTCGGGACAGCGGCGCCGGTGCCCGCTTGATTTTGTTGGCGTCCACCAGTCCCAGGAACGTCGCGCGAATCGCCTTCGAAAGCATCGCGAACTCTGATCCGCTCTGTTGCTGCTCGTACACGAGCAGAGGCTTCTGAAAGTGAGGATTACGCCTGCGGATCTGCTGGCGAAGAATCGCTGTCTGCGAGTGTTGGCACCCTAGACTGAGGACGGTAGCTCCCGCGACATTGGGATGATGAAGGTATCCGGCAATCAAACCGCAAAGATTATCGGAGTCTTCGCGCGTGCACCCGCAACCGCCTTCGTGCGTCAGGAACTTGACTCCGTCCACATTCTCGAAGACCTTTGAGCGAGCTGCTGGCGGGGGCTCTTTGGGAAGCGTGTCGCCCGGCAGTTCACCCATCTGTCCGTCGCGGTATCGCCTGACAAGATGCGCGACCTGCTGCCGGTAAATCCTTGGAGGAGCAAAGCCCAACTCCTCCTCGAATGCTTCTTTTAATACTTCAATATTCCGGTTCTCGCAAAATACCAGCGGAACGACCAGCCAATAGTTGCGCGTTCCGACTTGCCCATCTGCACGGTGATATCCCATGAAGGTTGACCGCTGCCAGCGAGAGACGTCGGGCGGCGGCAGCCATACATACTCTTGCGATTTTTCATGGAACGAAGAAGCCTCGTGACGAAGATTGCGCGTCGTCACGGCCTCTCCTGCCTGGATTGGTGCTGTGGCTCTGCCGACCAGGACGCCGTACATGATGACGCTGCCTCCAGTTGGCAGGCTCTCGGTGACGAACTTATGTTTTGCGGGCACGTCGGACGCTAAAACCAGCTCTTGCGTCGAGAAGCGAATCCGCTCTCCTTTGCATAAATCCTGCAGCGCGATCAGGACGTTATCTCGGGGATCGAGTTTCAGGACAGTATTCTGCATGACAATTTCAAACGGCGGGACTCATGCGCGATCGATTTTCGCACAAAAAGTGTCCCAGCGACCGACCGTTCATTGACATCACTCGACCCTTCTTCTAAGTTTATACGCCGTGAAGAGGTCGATTCTCAGAACTGCGACCGAGGTCAGAATGAGCTGCACCATAACCCAGTTTAGACAGGTCTCAGGTTGTCTGGCGGTCATCAGCACGCTTCTGATCAGCAGTCTATGTCTCGCTGCCGAGTCCTACGACGTCACGATCGAACGAAATGTCACCGCAAAGATGCGAGACGGCGTGACGCTGAGCGCCGATGTGTACCGCCCGAAAGCCGACGGCAAGTTCCCGGTTTTACTTCAGCGCACCCCATACAACAAAAACAATGGATTGAGCTTTGGTGTGAGAGCCGCCGCGCGTGGATTCGTTGTCATCTTCCAGGATGTTCGCGGACGTTATTCGTCGGAGGGGAAATGGTATCCTTTCGCGCACGAATCCGACGACGGGTACGACTCCGTCGAGTGGGCGGCGGCATTGCCCTATTCGAATGGCAAGGTTGGGATGTTTGGCGGCTCCTATGTGGGCGCCACGCAAATGCTGGCTGCAATCGCTCATCCCCCGCATCTTGCTGGCATTTGTCCGATCGTAACCGCAAGCAACTATCACGATGGATGGACCTACCAGGGCGGAGCCTTTGAACAATGGTTCAATGAGTCGTGGACTTCCGGCTTAGCACAAGACACCTTGAACCGAGCGGTAGAAAGCAGTACGAACGCATTGCAGGGAGTTTCGAAACTTCCCTTGACCAGCTATCCGCTGTTCAGCTTTCCTGAATCTTCGACCGGACTCTACTCCAGTAGTGAACTCGCACCCTACTTCCTTGATTGGCTCGCCCATCCTAGCTACGACGACTATTGGAAGCGGTTGTCGATTGAGGAGCATCACGCAGATATTAACGTCCCTGCTCTCACGGTGGCGGCATGGTACGACATTTTTCTGGGAGGATCGCTGCGGAACTATGTAGGAATCCGCACGCGGGGCGGGGAAGCGGCTCGATCCGCGCAGCGGCTACTGGTGGTGATCGGCGGCCATGCCGGCAGTGGCGAGAAGATTGGCGACGTTGATTTCGGACCCGCGGCAGGCAAGTTCCATGAGGATGAAACCATCCTGGACTGGTACGAATTTCTCTTCAAAGGTGTCCAGAATGATTTCGCCAAAGAGAAGCCAGTCAAGATCTTTGTGATGGGAAGAAACGAGTGGCGCGAAGAGGATGACTGGCCGCTGCCAAGGGCACAAAGCACTCGGTACTTCCTTCATTCGTCTGGAAGTGCTGATTCACTTCGGGGGGATGGCAGCTTGTCTACCGTTGCTCCGCATGCCGAATCGCCGGATCATTATCTGTACGATCCTTCAAATCCGGCGCCGACCGTCGGAGGTCCGTTATGTTGCGATGGATTGCATCTTGCCCCTGGACCACGCGATCAGCGTGCAGTGGAAAGTCGTGACGATGTTCTCATCTACTCAACTCCCGCGTTCACGCAAGATACGGAAGTGACGGGGCCAATCACGCTCGACCTCTTCGTCAAATCCTCAGCCGTAGACACCGATTTCACCGCCAAATTGGTCGACGTCAACCCGGACGGCTTTGCGCGAAATCTGACAGAAGGAATTTTGCGGGCGCGTTATCGCGACTCGCAGGAGAAGCCTTCGCTTATGAATCCCGGACAAGTCTATAAGATCACAATTGATCTCTGGGCCACGAGCAACGTGTTCCTCAAGGGACATTCCTTGCGCTTGGAGGTTTCCAGCAGCAATTTTCCACGATTCAGCCGGAATTTGAATACGGGTGAGGACAACGGTTCGACGCGCAATTATGTCTCCGCTACGAACACTGTCTACCATGATGCCGAGCATCCCTCGGCCCTGGTGCTGCCGATCGTTGCTTCTCATTGATGACACTCGCACTGCGATCATGCTGCACTTGAGCGGTAACCGTTCAGCTGGAATGATCTCTGGTACTCCGCAATGCGCTCCCCGAATCCATCAAAATCCGAACCTTCCCTCGCAGCCCCGGAAACTGGGACACTCTTTCCTGCGGGCCACCTGGTTCCGTTCGTCCTGGTGACGGCGTTATTTTTTCTTTGGGGAATTCCGCACAACCTCAATGACGTGCTCATCCGCCAGTTCATGAAATCTTTCGTGATTACGCGGACGAAAGCCGGGCTGGTGCAATCAGCGTTTTACATGGGATATTTCCTCCTGGCGATGCCCGCTGCCTTCCTTATGAGGAAATCTGGCTACAAGACTGGATTCGTCGTCGGCCTCCTGCTTTATGCGAGCGGCTGTTTCCTGTTCTGGCCAGCAGCTCTCGCAGGCAGTTACGCGTTCTTCCTCTGCGCTCTTTTCGTGATCGCGAGTGGCCTTTCTTTTCTGGAAACCGCCTCGAATCCCTTCATTGCCCAGCTTGGCGATCCACATAGCTCGGAAAGGCGGTTGAACTTTTCACAGGCGTTCAATCCCTTAGGCGACATTACGGGCGCTCTGATTGGAACTGTATTCATTTTTTCCGGTGTTGAAATGAGCCCACAAGAAATTGCGGCCAGCAAAGCTCAAGGAATTTACGCGGCCTACTTGCAGGCGGAAACGCTCAGGGTCATCAGGCCCTATCTGCTGATCGGAGTCGTGGCCGTCCTGTGGGCGCTGTTGATCGCGCGAACGACGTTTCCTGCAATTCAGAGTGAGCACGAGAGCAGCAACGCAGACCATGGCCATTTCAGGGAGCTGTTTCGCTATCCTCACTTCCTGTGGGCGGTGGTCGCACAGTTTCTGTACGTCGGCGCACAGGTCGGTACCTGGAGCTACTTCATTCAGTACGTGCAGGAGTCCACTCACGAGCCGGAGAAGATTGCTGGCTATTTCCTGACGGGCACTCTGGCCGCATTTGGTGTGGGCAGGTTCACTTCCGCCTACCTCATGCGTATCATTTCCCCGCATAAATTGATGGGAGCGTATAGCATTGCCAACATCGTACTGGTGGCGCTGGGAGTGTTGTTTCCCGGATGGTTCGGACTGGGGTGCGTATTCCTTACCAGTTTCTTTATGTCATTGATGTTCCCCACGATTTTCGCCCTCGGCCTGAAAGGTCTCGGTCCGAACACAAAAATCGCGGGATCCTTGCTCGTCATGGCAATTGTCGGAGGCGCCGTGTTGACACCCGTGATGGGGCTCATATCCGAGGCGGCACATAGCATCGCAGTCGCATACCTGGTGCCCTTGGCTTCTTATAGTGGAATTGCCTTGTACTCCTTCTTGGGGGCGCAGCCAAGGCCGGCAACCTGAACGCAAACGAAGTAACCACAATGAGTTAGGAGAAAGATCGTGCTCAAGAGTGGAATCCTCAACCCGGCCATCAATTCTTTATTGAGTCGCGTCCGTCACACCAACACTCTGGTGATTGCGGATCGCGGATTTCCTTACTGGCCCCAGATTGAAACCGTCGATATCTCTCTAGTCGATGATGTGCCCCGCGTGCTGGAAGTGCTCCAGGCAATTCAAGCCAACTTTGGGATCGGCAAGATCGTGATGGCCGAGGAGTTCCGCCGCGTCAATAATTCCGAAACCTTGCAGAAGTTCGATCGGTGCTTCGGCAGTACTCCTGTGCTGTTCGAACCTCACCTGCAGCTGAAGCAACGAGTCCCGTACGCCCTGGGCCTGATCCGAACGGCCGATACGATCCTGTACGCCAACATGATTCTGGAGTCGGTCTAGTTCCTACCCCACCGTCGGCCGCAGATTCACTTCCTTCGTGGTAATCGTCACTCGGGCGCTTGTCAGGTTTGATCGCCTGTACTCCGTGTAAGCCTCGACCGTGATTCTCCCTGGAGTTCGGTTCGCCTGCACGATCACCTGAGCCAGGCCGTTGAACAGGCTGCGCCGGGATTCCTTATCGGATTCCTGGCAATTGGGATCGCCATTGCCCACGCCGATCAACGCGCCCTCGCCACTAACCTTGAAGCTGATTAGGTTGTCCGCAGTAGGAACGACGCGGCCTTCACGATCGAGCGCCTCGACCCGAAGAACCGCAACATCCGCGCCGTCGGCATCGATTTCGGTGCGATCAGACGTCAAACGAATGGACTCCGGCCCACCGGTCGTCTCGCGTTTTTCTATCAGTACGACCTTTCCGCCTTTTGTTCCTCTCGCTTCCACCACGCCCGGCTCGTATTTCACCTTCCATTCCAGATGCGTCAACGGCAGTACTTTCTGTGCGCCTTGGCTTTTCCCATTCAAGAAGAGCTCGACTGAATCGAGGTTCGAATGCGCCCAAACGGAGATCGGTTCACCTTCGCGCTGCTCCCAATTCCAGTGCGGAAACAGATGGAGCACCGGTTCCGCACCCCACCACGCCTTGTAGTAATAAAAGTTGTCCTTGGGAAATCCGCACATGTCGACAATGCCAAACTGCGAATTGATCGAAGGCCAGCCGTACGGTGTAGGCTCTCCGCGGTAGTCAAAGCCAGTCCAGGCAAAGCCTCCCGCCAGCCATTCACGCGCCGCGTAGAACTTCCACCACTCCTCGGCTAACTCCGACCAGGAAGTGTGATTCAGGTCGTACGAGCTCACCCAATTGCGGAGTGTGTCGGTTTCGTAGATGCCGCGCGTGGATAGTGTGCTTGCTGTCTCCGATCCGACGCACGGTATTCTGGGGTGCGATTGATGCCATCCATCGCACACCTTCAGGTTGTAATTGAAACCCATCACATCGAGTTGCTCCGGGAAGGGAGTATCAAAAGACTGATTCACAGCCGCCGTGCAGAGCCGTGTCGGATCAAGCTCATGAGTTCGCGCTATCATATCGTCGATCACTCGCACGCCCTGCGGTTGCGGCATCATGATCCACTCTTCATTGCCCATCGACCAGAGAATGATTGAGGGTGAATTACGGTAACGCTTCACCATCAGCTCGAGCTGAGCCATTCCTTCCGGGTTCGAGCTCATCAGGCGTGTCTCGCACATCATCATCATGCCCATCCGATCGCAGGCCTCCACCCATTCCGGCGCCGGCATGTTGTGCGAGGTGCGCACCGCATTTCCGCCCATCTCCTTTAAAACCGCCAGCCGGTACCATTCCAGTCGGTCGGGCAAAGCGGCCCCCACTCCCGCATGATCCTGATGATTACATGTACCTTTAAGTTTTACGGCTTTGCCATTGAGGAAGAATCCTTTATCAGCGTCCCACTTGATGTCGCGAATGCCGAAGGGGATGCGCTCGGCGTCGCGGACGGTGTGACCCGACATGACAAATGCCGCCGCTGAATAGAGGACCGGCGTTTCGGGTGACCAGAGTTCGGGACTATCTAGGAAGGCGACTGCACTGAATGCCTTCGACCCATTTGCGGGAACAGGCTCAGGGCCGGTCTCTGCTGCGCCCACTGCCTTGCCTGACTGGTCGAAGATTTTCCAGCGCACCAGGCAAGTCTCGGGCTGCTGGCTATCGTTCTGCACTACCGTTCCAAGCTCCATCTTTGCAGTCCGGCTTGACGAGGGGACTGGGCGCACGTAACTTTCCCACCGCCCCAGGTGCACTGCGTCGGTTTTCGTCAGCCACACATGCCGGTAGATGCCTGCACCCTCATAGAACCAGCCGTCCCCGAAGCTGGCGTCCATGCGGACAACGAGATAGTTTTTCCCTCCGAAATTCAAGAAATCTGTGAGATCGAACTGGAACGGAGCATACCCATTGTCGTTGCGGCCAATAAAGTAGCCATTCAAGAACACCAGAGTACTTCGAAAGGCGCCATCGAACTCCACCGAGATGCGCCGTCCCTCATCCGTCTTCGGAATGTCGAAGGTGCGCCGGTACCATCCGATGCTCGTCTCCGGATAGCGCCGGCCGAGCGGTTTGTAGCCATGCGAGTTCTGCTCCTCGTCGTGGACAAACGGTAGTTCGACCGCCCAGTCGTGCGGCAGGTTCAGCGGCCGCCATTTTGAATCGTCGAACTTTTCCTTGGCAAAATCGAAGTCGCCCGATTTTGCAAAGTCCCCCTGGCCCATCCCAAAGCCGAGGTCCCGCGCCGGATCGTCGGCATTCCCCTGGAAAAATTTCCAGCCAAAATCAAACAGCAGGCGCTCCCGCGGCGCTGCCGAAGCGGTGGTCTCGGCCGCAACCGAGGAATCGTCAGGAAACAAGCCCCGCGCGCGGCCTATCGATCGTGCGGCTAAAGTGGATGCTGAGAGTGCAAGGCTGGAACGCAACAGATCACGACGCGTAAGAAAAGACATTCAGAGCCTCAAGAGCGGTATTGAAAGTGGAATCCTAACGCAAGCACGCGATTCCTTGCGATGGAAATTGCTGCTCGAGTCAGACGTAGTTTGCCGACTCAAACGCCTGCCCAGTCCCGCGGCACTTCAATATACGATCGATCGAGCGCGGCCGGGGAAGGACAGCCAAGAAGTCGAATCGTGCGCTCGACATCAGAGCGCAGCATCGCCAGTGCCCACGCAACCCCCGCCGGTCCAGCGGCTCCGAGCCCGTATGCATAAGCTCGGCCGACGAGAACCGCGCGCGCTCCCAGACACAGCGCTTTTACGACGTCGCCTCCGCGTCGAATGCCGCCATCCATCAGTACTTCGATCTGCCCATTCACGGCGGCCACAACTTCAGGAAGGGCTCGCAAGGTCGGTGAAACGGAATCCAGCTGGCGACCGCCGTGATTCGAAACCACGACTGCGGCCGCACCCTTATCCACTGCGCGCCGAGCGTCGTCGCCCGTGAGCAGACCTTTGACCACGATGGGACCGGTCCACAACTCACGAATCCACCGCAAATCTTCCCATGTGACGGTGGCGTCGGCCAACGCCGCTCCTACATCGAGCAGAGCCATGGGCCCCTTGCCCGGAACAACCACGTTTTCCAGCTTGGGCACGCCTCCATCCATCAGAAACGCCGCCAGCCACCCGGGGTGGGCGAGAATGTCGGCTAGATACGGAATCTTTGCGAACAGGGAGCCACCCAGCAATTCTTTCATCCCATTGCGCGGATCCCGCTCCCGCATGCCCGCAACCGGTGTATCCACGGTGATCACCAGTCCAGAATATCCCGCTCGCCGGGCCCGCTCCAGCGAGCCTTCTGCCGCTGCGCGACCTCCCAGCAAGTACAGCTGATAAAAAACGGGCCCTTGCGAGGCCGCTTTCACATCCTCCAACTTATGTCCCGAGATCGTGGAGAGAATGTATCCGGTCCCAGCTTCTCCTGCCATGCGAGCTGCGCCAACTTCGCCTTCGGGATGCATTAATCGGCTATAGCCCACCGGAGCCAGCATCACCGGAAGCGACAGTTCCTGTCCGAGAACGCGAGTCTTGAGATCGCATTGCCCGACGGCAACCGCACCGCGAGGCCGGAATGTCACGTCGCGAAAGGCTCGACAGTTTTCTGCCAATGTGATTTCCGCCTCCGCGCCACCATCCAGATAGTCGAATACTGCCTTGGGAAGCCGTCGCTGCGCCATCCGACGCAGGTCCGCCACATTGACGACGCTTGATGGCTGCGGAGTGTGTTTTCTGTTCGTCATAATCAGCTGCTCGTAAACCCTTTACTGCAGCGCGGCGTTTTGCCGCCCGTTCTTTCCGTGACCAACCGTCGACGTTACCAGAACTAGCCGCATCAGTGCCACCGCGCTTGGCCTCCCAGAACTGGCGACGTCCTCAGCTGAATTCTCCCACAACGGCAACCAGGACTCCGGTATGCTTTCGGTCAGATGCAACGAGCGGCTGCAAGTCCGGTCATTGAGTTTCGAAACGTTTCTTATCTCGTGGACAACACGCGCGTGCTCTCTGAACTTCAACTGCAAGTTCACCGCGGAGAAACGCTAGTGCTCCTGGGCCGGAGTGGTTCGGGCAAAACCACGACTCTCAAGCTGGTGAATCGGCTGCTGGCTCCGGCTGCCGGCGAAATACTCGTAAACAACCTCCCGAACACGCAACTCGATATCACCCAGCTTCGCCGCAGCATCGGCTACGTCATTCAGGACGTTGGCTTGTTTCCGCACTTCACGGTAGAGAGCAATATTGGCCTGATTCCGAATGTTGCGGGATGGCCCAAACAGCGAATCGCGGCCCGCGTCGCGGAGTTATTGCAACTCGTCGGACTCAGGCCTGATCTGGCATCGCGCTATCCGCACCAATTGTCCGGCGGGCAGCGGCAGCGCGTTGGAGTCGCTAGGGCTCTGGCTGCCGATCCGGAGATATTGCTGATGGATGAGCCTTTTGGAGCGCTCGATCCCCTCACCCGCGACGAACTGCAGCGGGAGTTCTTCCTTTTGCAGCAGCGGCTTCACAAGACAGTGGTTTTCGTCACCCACGACTTGCGCGAAGCCCTACGGCTTGGCTCGCGCATTGCGCTGATGGAAGCCGGCCGTTTGGTCACCGTTCTCGCACCGCAGCAGTTCCTGCAATCAGCCGATCCCTTGGCGTCGGCTTATGTCAAAGCTTTTGGCGATGGACTGGAGTCAGCCGCAAACCGAGGCGCTTCATGAATGTCATTCGATTCATCATCGAAAATCACGATCAGGTTATTGAGCTCGCGCTGGAACATCTCTGGCTGGTCGGAATCTCAACGCTGCTTGCGGCGCTGATCGGCATACCGTTGGGCATCGCGATCGCACACCGCCCCCGGCTCAACAAGCCGGTGTTGGCGAGCGCAAACATTATTCAGACAATCCCGAGTCTCGCTTTATTTGGATTTCTCCTGCCCGTTCCGTGGCTTGGCGAGAGAGCAGACCGACTCGCTATCCTCGCGCTCACCCTCTACGCCCTCTTACCCATTATTCGCAACACATATACCGGAATCCGTGGAGTCGATCCCGCGGTCATCGAAGCAGGGCGGGGCATGGGCCTCACCGAGTTTCAACTTTTGTATCACGTGGAGCTGCCGCTCGCGGTCAGCGTCATCCTCTCGGGGGTACGCGTGGCTGTGGTCATCTCCGTCGGACTCGCCACGATCGCTGCCGCCATTGGCGCAGGAGGCCTCGGCGAGTTCATCTTCCGCGGCCTCGCCATGGTCGACGACAGAGTCATTCTGGCGGGAGCTGTTCCCGCAGCCATCCTGGCCCTGGCAGCCGACCTCGGTGTGGGATGGCTCGAGAGGCGTTTGCGCGCACAATGAACCTTCCCCGGTCCAATTGGTTGTTTCTCCTGTTTTCGGTTTCTCTGCTGGGCGGCAGCTTGTCGTGTTCTCCGTCGCATCAGGATCGAGTTGTTGTCGGTTCCAAGAACTTCACGGAGTCATTTCTTCTCGCCGAGATCATGGCCCAACTGATCGAGGCGCACACCAATTTGAAGGTAGAGCGGCGGTTCTATCTGGCGGGAACCTACATCTGCCAGCAGGCCATCCTGGCTGGACGGATTGACATGTACCCCGAATACACCGGCACAGCTCTGACGGCAATCCTCAAGCAAAACGCGTCCGGCGACAACCGAGCAGTCTACGAGCAGGTGAGAGACGAATATCAACACCGTTTCGGATTGACCCTGGGACCCGCCTTCGGATTCAACGATACCTTTGCTATGGAAATCCGCGGAGGAGACGCCCGCCGTCTGAACATTCGATCCCTCTCGCAGGCGGTGGAGTTTGCCCCGCACTGGCGTGCCGGTTTTGGCTACGAATTCATGGAGAGGCCTGACGGATATCGGGGCCTGGCCGCGACCTACGGGCTGCATTTTGCCGAGCCTCCACGCGTGATGGACCTCGGCCTTCTCGCGCGGGCCCTACGAGATCACCAGATTGATCTGGCTGCGGGGAACACTACCGACGGTCTCATCCCTGCTATGGACCTGTTTGTGCTCGAAGATGACCGGCACTATTTTCCCCCGTACGAGGCCGTTCCAGTCATACGGCAGGAAACGATACGGCGTCATCCCGAGATCGCTCAAATTCTCTCGGACTTGGCAGGCAGGATTTCCGACGAGCAGATGCAGAGAATGAACGACGCTGTCGACGGCCAGCATCGCGACACAAAAGATGTCGCACATGAGTTCCTGCGGCAAAAGGGACTTGTCGAATGAAGCGCGCAGGCGGATTGAACGATTTTCTGTTCTTCAAATGATCAACGAACCCCGCATCGTGAGCACGGCTGCTCCTTTGAGGATGACTCGATCCCCAGCCACCTCGCACCACAATTCGCCTCCGCGTTCCGACAATTGGCGGGCATGCAGATGCGATTTGCCCAGGCGTTCGCTCCAGTACGGAGCCAGCGCGCAGTGCACCGAACCGGTGACCGGATCTTCTGCGACGCCATAGCTCGGAGCAAAATAACGGGACACGAAATCGACATTCGTTCCCGGCGCCGTTACTGCCGCAACAAAAGGATGGAGTCGTTCAAGTTGAGCATAGTCAGGACGAATGCTCCGAATCGTCTCCTCATTTTCATATACGGCAATGTAGCTGTCATTTCCTTCGAGTATTGCAGATGGAAGCGTCTTCGTGCCCAAGGCGCCCAACAAGGCTTCCGCAGGTTTAGAACTCCGACTTGCAACCAGCCTAGGGAAGTCCATCAAGAATAGATCGTCTTCCCGACGCACCAGAAGAATTCCACTGGCACGTGTTTCGAATCGAACGCTTTCCAGTTCTGGCTGAAGGTGGTTGAGGACCGCAGCTGCCGCCGCCATGGTCGCATGTCCACAGAGCCTGATCTCGCACCGCGGCGTGAACCAGCGCAGCTCGTAGCTATCGCCTCCAGGGACCAGAAAAGCGGTCGCAGAAAGATTATTTTCTGCTGCGACCTTACTCATCGTTGTGTCATCTAAGGCAACATTGAGTGGGCAGACCGCTGCCGCGTTTCCCGCGAACGGCTGAGTGGCGAATGCGTCAAAGTGAAACAGCTCGATGCGCATCACTGTATCTTATTCCGGTTATCGTCTCCGTCGTTTCATCGAACCCGTAAGCCAGGAGGCCCCATGCTCGCCACCCAAACTGATGCCGTAGTTCGGCGTCAATTACTACAGCGAGTCCTCGATGCCCGCCGGCGAAGCGACGCCCTGTTCAACGTTGTCCGAGCTAACTCACTCTATGACCGGCCCATCCCCGAGCGCCATCGGATCATTTTTTACGTGGGCCACCTCGAAGCTTTCGACTGGAACCTGCTTCATGAAAGCCCTCTAGGCCTTCAAAGCTTCCAGCCCGAACTTGATCGCCTGTTTGCCTTCGGTATCGACCCCGTCGGCGGTGGACTGCCTTCCGACCAGCCGCAGGATTGGCCCTCTCTGGCTGCCGTTCGCGATTATGTCACGCGAATCCGCTTTGCTCTCGATGAGAGGCTCTCTGGCAAAATCATGGATTCCATCTCTCCCATGCGCGACGGTTTCCCACTCGACACGCTGCTCAACGTCGCCATTGAACATCGGCTGATGCACCTCGAGACGCTGGCGTACATGTTCCATCAGTTGGCTCTCGACAAGAAAATCCCCCGGCCACTGCCGCCGCAGTTGGCAACTTCCCCGGCGACTCCCCACATCCTCAAAATCCCCGCAGGGCCGGCAGCCTTGGGCCTCTCTCGTGAGGACGAATCCTTCGGCTGGGACAACGAGTACGACGCTCACACAATCCCTGTACCCGCTTTCGAAATCGATAAGTACAAAGTCACGAATCGCCAGTACCTGGATTTCATGCAGGCTGGGGGCTATGAAACGCGAGCTTTCTGGAATGATGATGACTGGAACTGGATCAACGGGACCGCAATTTCTCATCCGGTGTTTTGGAACAAGACTGCCGATGAGTGGCTTTACCGCACCATGTTCGACGAAATTCCGTTGCCTCTCGACTGGCCCGCATATGTGAGCCATGCCGAGGCAACGGCCTATGCGCGCTGGGCAGGGAAGTCGCTCCCTACCGAAGCAGAGTGGCATCGCGCAGCCTACGGCACTGCCACTGAAGATCATCGGACTTACCCGTGGGGCGACAAGGCGCCAAGCTCAACCGACGGAAACTTCGATTTCAACCGTTGGGATCCCACGCCGGTAAATGCGTTTCCTGGGAGCGGCAGCGCCTTCGGCGTGCACGACCTGCTCGGCAATGGTTGGGAGTGGACTTCCACTCCTTTCCGTCCATTTCCTGGTTTTGAGCCGTTTCCGTTCTACCGGGGTTACTCCGCTGATTTCTTTGATGGGAAGCACTTTGTGATGAAAGGCGGCTCGGCGCGCACCGCTCTATGCATGCTGCGGCCCACATTTCGCAACTGGTTCCAGTCGCATTACCAGTACGTGTATGCGGGGTTCCGCTGCGTGAATCGCTGATCGGAGGTCGGGATGCTTGTCCATGCGATTACCACCAATGCGAGTTGCGAATTTGCTTCTGAGGTTCGTGCCGGGCTCACACGTTTAGGGCAGAAAGAGCTTCCCTCCAAGTATCTTTACGACGACGTAGGCTCGGCTCTGTTCGAGGTGATCAGCCATTTACCCGAATACGGCCTTACGCGGGCAGACGAGCGTCTGCTACGCCGTTACGCGGACGACATCGTCGACCGGCTCGGCACTCCGATCGCCGTGGCAGAACTCGGCAGTGGCAGCGGCAAGAAAACCCGTTGGTTGCTCGAAGCGCTCTGCCGGCGCCAGCGCACGTCCTATTATCCCGTCGAGATCTCCCGCTCCGCGTTGGTCATGTGTGAGCGAGAGCTCAGGGACATCGACGCGATCAGCATTGTCGGTTTTGAGCGTGAATATCTTGATGGCCTGTTGGACGTGGCCGCTTACCGCAAGTGTGGCCAGCATTTGTTAGTCCTGTTTCTGGGCAGTACGATTGGAAACTTTGATCGTGGCGCGGCGGTGAAATTTCTTGCGGAAGTTCGACGTACTCTTGAGCCTGGAGATTCACTCCTGTTGGGAACTGACTTGGAAAAATCCAGTGCCCAGCTTATCCATGCTTATGACGACGAACTAGGCGTGACCGCGGCTTTCAATCTCAACCTGCTGGCCCGCATTAATCGGGAACTCGACGCGGATTTTGACTTGAGCCAGTTCTCCCATGTGGCTAGGATCAACCACGAAGCTCGCAGCGTGGAGATGCATCTTGAGTCAAAACGGAATCAGGTCGTGAGCATTCCGGCTTCAGAAGTTGTGGTCGATTTTCAGGAAGGAGAAACGATCTGGACGGAGAGCAGTCATAAGTTTTCGCCGGAAGAGATTTTTGAAACTGCGAGCGCTGCGGGTTTTCGTTGTGAGGCGCAGTGGATCGATGAGCTGTGGCCCTTCGCGGAAAACTTGCTGATCGCGGTTTGAGCTTGTGCTGGCCCGCGGTCAGAGGGTTTTCGGCTTGCGCCATGCTCGCAGATTCATGGCGCTTACGATGATGCAAAATGCGTTGGCGGGAACGAATCCCAATTGCTCGGTTCTGATGCCGATGATGCACATGACCACGCTATTTACAGCGGCCAATGCCCAGCCTTCCCAGCACCGCCGTCCTACGAGGATGGTTGAGGCAACGGTTAAGATGCAAGATATGTAATCGAGACGCAACACAGATGAATGACCTCCAGCAATCATTGTGACTGATTGGCTCGGCCAATTCTGTGATTAGGCCCTTTCGTTACATCACGGAGGTCACTTGACTGGGAAAGCGAGTTCTTCGAGGAACCGATGCCCAAACAATGCAGTCATCTCGACCAAATCAAATTTCGCGAGACAAACAGGCATGTCTGCGAAGAGTGTGTTAAAACTGGCGACACTTGGGTTCACTTGCGTATGTGCCTGATTTGCGGGCACGTGGGCTGCTGCGATTCGTCGAAAAATAAACATGCGACCAAGCATTTCCATCACACGAAGCATCCCCTTATCCGTTCCATCGAGCCCGGAGAAGCCTGGGTGTGGTGCTACGTGGATGAAATTGAGGCGGGGGAAATCACTTAGGACGCTGATCTCTTAGGGCTGATGATATGGCGAAACCGATATTGCTCACGGTCGACGACGACTCCGATGTTTTGCGCGCCATCGAGCGCGATTTGCGCTCGAATTACGGTGCCGAGTATCGCGTGATCGCTAGCGACTCCCCTGTAGGCGCCCTCGACATTCTCAAGGGATTGAAGCTTCGCAACGATGCCGTAGCGCTCCTCCTGGCCGATCAGCGCATGCCCCGCCTGGATGGCGTCGAGTTTCTGCGTGAGGCAAAGACAGTGTTTCCTGAAGCGAAGCGCGCGCTGCTCACCGCTTATGCCGATACCAACGCCGCCATCAGTGCGATCAACGAGGCGAACCTCGACTACTTCTTCATGAAGCCTTGGGATCCTCCCAGCGAACACTTGTACCCGCAACTGAACGACCTGCTGGATGACTGGCGCGCATCGTATCGTCCCGCCTTCGAAGGAATCCGCGTCCTGGGTACGCGCTGGTCTCCTCGCTCTTACGAGTTGCGGGATTTTCTTGCCCGCAACCACGTCCCCTATCAGTGGATCGACGTCGAACTCTCAGCCAATGATCCGGAAACGAAGCGCCTTCTGGATGCTCTCGGCCCGGAGGCGGCCGATCTCCCCGTGGTTCTTTTCCCGGATGGAACGAAACTGCTGAAGAGCGTGCCCGGCGAAGTCGCGCAGAAAGTTGGGCTGCGCACTCGCGCCCAGACCAGCTTTTATGATCTCGCTATCGTAGGGGGTGGGCCGGCCGGTTTGGCTGCCGCCGTCTATGGTGCGTCCGAAGGGCTGCACACGGTCATGATCGAGCGCGAGGCTCCCGGCGGTCAGGCTGGCATGAGTTCCCGGATCGAGAACTATCTGGGTTTCCCCAGCGGCCTCAGCGGCGGCGATCTTGCCCGTCGCGGAGTCGTGCAGGCGCAGCGTTTCGGAGTCGAAATTCTGTCTCCCCAGGAAGCCGTCAGCGTTCGCACGGAGGGTCCCTACCGCATCATCAAATTGGCCGATGACAGTGAGATTTCCTGTCATGCCTTAATGATTGCGACCGGCGTACAGTGGCGACGTCTCGATGCCCCGGGCATCGATCGCCTGCAGGGTGCAGGCGTCTACTACGGCGGCGGAGCGACCGAGGCATTGTCGTGTCAGGGAGAGATCGTCTATGTCGTGGGGGGCGCCAATTCCGCCGGCCAGGCTGCGATGAATTTCTCGAAGTATGCCGAGCGCGTCGTAATTCTTGTACGCGGCGAATCGCTTGCCAGCACTATGTCGCAATACCTGATTGACCAGATTAAGGAGACGCCGAACATTCAGCTCTGGACCCACGCCAGCGTTTCCGAAGTTCACGGCGAGACCCACCTTGAAGAAATTTCGATTCTCTGCAGGGACACCAGCAAGACCGAGCGCGTCCCGGCCAGCGCGATGTTTATTTTTATCGGCGCTCTTCCGCGAACCGATTGGCTCGGCGAACTTATTGAGCGCGATGACCGCGGATTTATTCTTACGGGTCCCGACCTGATGCAAGGTGGAGAACGTCCGAAAGGCTGGACGCTGGACCGCGATCCCTTTCTGTTGGAGACGAACGTTCCCGGTATCTTTGCCGTGGGCGATGTCCGCCACGGTTCGGTCAAGCGAGTCGCGTCCGGAGTTGGCGAGGGTTCGGTGGCTGTGCAATTCATCCATCAGTACTTGAGCAAGGTATAAATGGCGGACACACTGGAACTCCTGCGGCGCGTGCCATTCTTCGCGGATCTCCCCGACGACCAAGTCGCGTGGTTTCTCAGCCAGACACAAGAGATGCGCCTCAAAGCGGGTGAAGTCTACGCGCGGCAAGGCGCTCCCGCCGACGCCATGTTCGTCTTTCTGGAGGGAGAGTTTCAATGGCGCGGTGAATTGGCAGGGGAAGCCTTTATGCGCTCCATCAAAGCGGGCGAAGTCACTGGCGTTCTGCCGTATTCCCGGATGAAGCAGTTTACGCTGAACGGCCGCGCCCTGACAGATGCCCGCGTTCTGCGGTTCCCCGCATTGCTTTTACCCGATCTGATCCAGAAAATGCCGGAGCTCGCCAAGCGTCTCGTTGGTCTGATGTCCGATCGTATCCGCGAGACGACTCGTTTCGAGCAGCAACGCGACCGTCTTGCAGCCTTGGGCAAGCTCTCCGCCGGACTTGCTCACGAACTGAACAATCCCGCTTCCGCGGCAAAGCGCGCTACCAGCCAGCTGCGCGACATGCTCAAGCGCGTTCGCGATGCCAGCCTCGAACTCGGCAGGCGAGACCTCACTCCCCCTCAGAAGGCCGAAATCGAAAAGTTGGAATCTTCGTTTACTCAGGTCGACGTGGCCCCGCTGAATGCGTTAGCCGCCAGCGACCTCGAGGATCGGATCGATTCCTTGCTTCGCAGTCATGGTCAGGACGATCTCTGGCAACTCGCCGCCGACCTCGCCCGCAAAAACGTCAAGCCCGAAGCGTTGGAGCAGTTGTTCGCAACGCTCGACGCGGAAACGGCGCGCGCCGCGCTCGTAAGGATCTCCTCGTCGGTCGAGATCGCCGGCTTGCTGAACGAAATTGAGAGCAGCACTTCGCGAATTTCCGATCTTGTCGGCGCAATCAAGGAATACACGTTCATGGACCAGGCGCCGGTACAGAACGTAGATATCGTCAAGTCGCTCGAAACCACGCTGACCATCCTTAACCACAAACTCAAGCGAGGAATCGTGGTACGGCGCGACTATCACGACGTTCCCCTGCTCGTGAATTCGTTTGGGAGCGAACTGAATCAGGTCTGGACCAACATCATCGACAACGCCATTGATGCAATGGGGGGGAAGGGTGAGTTGCGGGTTCGCACTTATCGCGAAGATAGCTGCGTCGTGGTTGAGATCGGTGACAGCGGTCCGGGCATTTCCCCTGAAATCCAGAGCCACATCTTCGAGCCGTTTTTCACCACCAAGGGCGTTGGAGAGGGAACTGGGCTCGGCCTCGACACGGTGCAGCGCATCGTGAAAAAACACAATGGGAATGTTCAGGTTGTTTCGCAGCCCGGAGACACGCGGTTCCAAGTCTGGCTGCCGCTCTCGCAGAGTTTCACCTGACTTCGTTACACCGAATTGTCAGCACATAAAGCTGCCCCGCCGGCAATTCCGGTGTCTGCTCCGTAGTGCGCCATCACCAGCGGAATTTCGCCGGCCCGCGGATTGACGCACCATCCCGGCAGTCGTTTCTTGATCTCCCCAAAGAACGGCTTCATCATCGCCGCCACGCCACCGCCAATCACCAGAACGTCGGGATCGAGCAAGTCGACGATATTGCCCAGCCAAGGCGTCAAAAGCTCAACCGTCTCTTCAAGGACCTCGGCCGCCACCGCATCGCCGGCCGCGTAAGCTTGCCCCACGATTTCGCTGGTAATGGCGGCAATGTTTCCATGCGCCAGATCGAGAAGCGCCGAACGACGCGACGAATCTCCGCTAAACTTCGCTCGCGCTCGAGCGCCGATTGCAGGACCCGCGGCTAGTATTTCGATGCAACCACGTTTTCCACAGTGGCAGACGGGACCACGGTAGTCGATGATTACATGCCCACCTTCACCAGCAGATCCGGTGTTGCCGTGATAGATTCGGCCATCAAGAACAATGCCAGTTCCAATCCCCGTTCCGAGGGTGGCGTAGAAAACGTACCGATAGCCACGCGCGGCGCCCCAGCGTGTCTCAGCCAGCGCCGCCGCATTCGCGTCGTTGTCGAGCTTTACCGGAAGGCCATATATCTTTGCGACTCTTTCGGCTAGCGGGAAATTTCGCCAGCACGGAACGTTGGGCGGGTTCAGAATGACTCCCGTCTTGGGATCCAGCGGTCCGGGCGCACAGATGCCGATACTTCGAATGCGTTCGCCGGCCTTCGCCGTCGCGGTCACCGAGTCAATCGCAGCCGTTACCGCCTGCAATGCATCCTCGGCCGTTCCGCTCGTCGGCATTGGTTTGCGCGCTTGACTCAGGATTTGACCGTCACCGTCCACGATTCCGACGGCGACCTTGGTGCCTCCGATGTCGACTCCTAAGACGCGCCTGTTCTGTTTCGCCTCAGCAGTCATGGCATCGTCGGCTTCGCCACCTGCGTCGTCCCCATCGCTGCGCCGGAAGAGAGATGCACCTTCACGGTCTTTATCTCATAGGGCTTGGTATGCAGCTTGATCGCGTCCCCTTGCGCCGGAATTACCCCGATTGCCTTTTCCATGAGATCAGTCTCCGTCGCCGATTGCACCGTGTAGGGGAATCTTAGCGTCACCTCCCCCTCCTTGCCCGCCCATTCGTAGAAGCGCACGATCAGCGAATCGTCATCCTCGGCTTCTTTTATGGCCGACACGATAACATTGGGGTCGGTTCGCAGGAATGACCATTCTGCCCCAACTGCCCCGGTGTGCTTCGTGGTCTGCATCGCAATTAACTTGTAGTTCAGTTCATACCCTTGCCGAATCGTGAAAGCGTCCCGCCAGTTACCGCGATGCGGATAAAGCGAATACGTGAACTCGTGATGGCCCTCGTCAGCGTGAGGATCGGGCCATGCGGGGGATCGCAGCAGAGAGAGCCGCAATACGTTCCCTTTGGCGTCATATCCGTACTTGCAATCGTTAAGCAAGCTGAACCCGTGTTTCGCATCCGAAATGTCAGCCCAGCGCTGCGCCGGGACCTCGAACTGTGCCTGCTCCGCCGGTGTGTTTCGCGTGGTTGGACGGTCCACCGAACCAAATGGAATCTCGTAAGTCGCCTTGTCGTTGTGGGCGCTGACGGGGAACGCAACTTTCAGCAGAATGTGTTTCTCCTGCCATTCCGCCTGCATTTTCACGTCGACGCGCGGCACGCCAGCATAAAGCGTGACGTCGCGTACGAACGTTGAATTCTGAAAGTGATTCTTGATCTCAATGATGGCTCGCAGCGGCCCGCTCTCAAGCAACTTCACCTCATCGGCCTTGTCGAGATCCCAATGCTGCTTTTCAAAGTCCGCGTCGATATTCCAAGCGTCCCATTGTTTCGGCTTGTCGACGAAGGTCTGCAGAAGGTTTCCGCACACGCGATCTTTGGGGCCGCCCGTATCCGTTTCAGCCGGGGCAAGGGCTTCCGTATTTGTGCTCTTGTCGACCAAGCTGGTCATGCAGCCCGAGGTTGGGTCAATCTTCACTCGAACGAAATCGTTTTCCAGAGAATCCGCAGAAGCCTTCAGGGTCGAGGGCGTCCCGGCAGACTTGGCCGCGCCACGGACGAAATATGTCTGGTAGCCGAGCGCCGGAACATCGGCCAGCAACAGGAAATGCGCGCGATGCGTCCCGGCGTCGATCGAAAGCAGTTGAAATTGCGCCAGCCTTCTCTTGGAATCTACGACGGTGATTGCCTGTGCCGCGGCAGGAAGCTGCGCCTCGGTCTCAACAATGTCCGCTCTCGGCCAGGAAAGTGAGTTGAAGATGATCACTGGCACGCCTTCTCCTTCTGTGTTAGCGTGGGCCGCGATCTCGCGGAGGGCACCGTGAGTCACTTCATTCGCCGCTCGATCCACATTTTCCAGGTTCCGCTTGGCGTCCAGATAATTCACCGCTATGCCTGATCCCGGCATGATGTCGTGGAAGTGATCGAAGAGCAGATTTTTCCACGTTAATTCCATCCGGTCCGGAGGATACTCATGGCCGAAGAGCGATGCCAGCGACGCGAATTTCTCCGCATTCAGCACCGTCTCCTCCGCCTGCCGGATTCTGCGTTTGGTCTCGGCCTGTGTCGTGAACACGCCGCGGTGATATTGAAAGTAAAGTTCTCCATCCCAGGTCGGGACCTGCATGCTCGGAAGTTTCTTGTCTATGTCGCGGAAGAAATCGCTGGCGAAGCTGAACTGCAGCTTTGGAAACACCGCATCCGGTGCGCGCAGCTCATCCGCGTGATCCAACATCACGCGAGTCGGCCCTCCGCCATGATCACCCACACCGTACAGGTGCATCATCTCGGGACTGTCAGTGAGCTTGCTGCCATAAATCGAAGGCATCCAGATTGACAGATCCTTGGCCAGCGGTTCGGCGTCGATACCCCCCGCATAGTCATGTGGAAAATAAGTCAGCAGACGGCTGCCATCCGGTGCCTGCCACCAGAACAACTTGTAGGGAAACGTCGTGAATTCGTGCGCCCACAGCAGCTTCTGCGTCACGAAGTAATCCATCCCTGATTTTTTATAGATTTGCGGCAGTTGCCAGTTATAGCCGAATGAATCCGGATTCCATCCAATCTTTATATCCACTCCAAAGTTTTTCTGAAAATATCGTTTGCCCACCAGGATCTGCCGCACCAGCGATTCGCCGTCGGGCATGTTCAGGTCCGGTTCGACCCACATGCCGCCGATAACCTCCCACCGCCCCTCTTTTACGCGCTGCTCGATCTGTTGGAAGAGATCGGGATATTTTTCCTGCATCCATTCATAAGTCCGGGCTGATGACATCGTGAACTTGAAGTCGGGATATTCGCGCATCAGATCGAGCACGCTCTGAAACGTGTTTCGCACAACTTCAACCGTTTCGGTCCACGGCCAGAGCCAGGCCATATCAATATGCGAATTACCCACAGCGCGAATCGTGAATTGCTGCAGCCAGGGTTTCAGCAATGCCAGCTTGTCGTGGGCCTGCTTGAGTGAAGCATCAAATCCTGTCTGATCGCCTTTATCGAGTGGCGAAAAATCAATCGCTTTCACGGCTGCGTCCAGCTGTTGTTCGCGCTCGGCCTTTCCATCCTCATACGCCGCAATGATGGGAACCGCCGCCAGGATCTCCGTGCGCAGGAATGCCGGATCAGGGCGGGTTCGCGGTGACTGAAAGACAAGTTCACTATGAAAGAACTCCGATCGCTGATTCGCTCCTGCCACCACGCGCGCCGCCACCAGAAACTTCTGTCCCGGCTGTGCGTTTTCCGTAAGCAGGACAGGTAAAATGTCGTCGTCGTTCCCGCGGTAAACAATCGCCCCGCTCGAAAATACCGTGATCATCAAGCTGTCGGGGCTGCCAAAACGAAGATCAAGCAGGACGCGAGATCCTTGTACCGCGTAGCCGTTGATTCTTTGCGGAATCTCTACCCACCGCCGAAATACTCGCGTTCCCGTCCAATGCTCCTCGTTGGGGTTTTCCCCGCCCGGCCCCGACACATTTTTCACCGTGAAGACACCCCAATCAGCGTCGCTCACCCCCGGATCCTCGGGGTGCGGAACGTCATCATGGAATCGCCATTCGGGCTCGCTCTCGCGAGTGAGGGCTTCTAACCGATCGAGGGTAGGCTTGTAAGTATCGGGAGGGGCTGAATTTTGCGCGAGCCCCCAGGCTGCATACAGCACGATGACGCTAATCGGGAAGATGGCAGAACGCTTCATCGAAGAATTCACCTTTCACCAGTGTCAGAGTTGAAAGCGACGGACCTGTTGGGGAACCGGCGATTATCTCGCATCTCACGTCAGTACGCCCAAGCCGTTGATTCTACAGCTTTGAACGAATTTCGCGCGGGCCCGCGAGAAAAAGTGATTCCCAGCATCGAAAATATGAATCGAATCCGTTACGCAAGTTTGTTGACGGCCGCGGCTGCTCAACTTAAGATATACCCTCGAATGTCGGACCGCCGAAATCTCGCTGCCATGTGCTGTTGCACTTGTTGTTGTTGTGCATGCGTGTGCACTGGCGCGGGGAGGCTGCTGACCTAAGAATCTTTTCTTAACACCGGCACTTCATGACCCATCGCCAGATGAACCTGGCGGTGGGTTTTTGTTTTCAGGGTGGGTTTTCTATGACAGTTACAGCAAAAGAAACGAAGGCGCAGCGAGCGGAGCGGCTGAAGCGCGCGATGAATCCATGGGAGGGCCTTGAAGAGATTCGCCGTTTCGCGCGCGAAGGATTCGACTCGATCCCGCCTGAATGGATTGGAACCTATTTCCGCTGGTGGGGCGTTTACACGCAGGGCGACGGCGCCGGCGTCACCGGCGGGCACGGCGGCGAAGGCCGTGCGTTGCAACGCTTCATGGTGCGCATCCGCATTCCCGGCGGCATCGTAAGCTCCCATCAACTGCGCACCATCGCCGACCTCACCCGCCGCTACGCCAACGGAATCGCCGACCTCACGGTTCGTCAGAACATTCAACTTCACTGGGTCACCATCGAATCACTGCCGGAGGTTCTTGATCGACTCTGGCAAGTCGGTCTGAACACAACGGGCGCCTGCGGCGATGTTGTCCGCAACGTGACCGGCTGCCCCGTCGCCGGCGTCGACGCCGATGAAATCATCGATGCATCCACGCTCGTGCTTGAGGCGTCGCGATTACTGGCAGGAAATGCCGATTTTTACAACTTGCCGCGCAAGTTCAAGATCTCAATCGCGGGATGCCGTTCCTGGTGTTCCTATCCCGAGATCAACGACGTCGGCCTGACGGCAATTACCCGCAGTATTGGCGGTGAGCCTGAGGTGGGCTTCTCGCTGCGCGTCGCCGGCGGACTCTCGACCGAACCTTATCTCGGTGCGCGCTTAAATGCTTTCGTTCGATGGAATCAGGTTCTCCCGGTAATCAAGGGAATCGCAGAACTCTTCCGCGATTCTGACGTTCTCCGCGAACACCGCGAACGGGCCCGCCTGAAATTCCTGTTCCTGCGCCACGGGTGGACCGCCGAACGGTTTCTCGACGAGTTGCAAGACCGCATCGGATTCAAACTCGACACTGCCGTGGAAGAGCATCCCCCGGACGATGTTTATCGCGACCATGTCGGCATCCATGCCCAGAAACAACCCGGGCTCTCTTATGTTGGCGCGGTCGTGCTGCGCGGTCGAATCTCCGCCGACCAGTTGCGCTCCGCGGCGGATTCGGCTGAGCGCTACGCAAGCGGCGAATTGCGCGCCACCAACATGCAGAACCTGCTGGCTGTAAATGTGCCCAGCATCAACGCCGATTCCCTAGCCAAAGAACTCGACGCGATTGGCATGCGAGTCGGCGGATCTTCCTTTGCGCGCGGCACCGTCGCCTGCAGCGGCACCGAATTTTGCAAGCTGGCCATTACGGAAACCAAGAGCTTTTCGCGCTGGCTGGTCGAAGAATTGGAGGAACGTTTGCCCGGATTCGACCAGCACCTGAAGCTCCATGTCACGGGATGCCCCAACAGTTGCGGGCAGCACTGGATTGCCGACGTCGGCATCGAAGGCAAGAAAATCAAAGTTCAAGACCGTATGGTCGACGCCTACTACTTCTGCGTCGGCGGAGCGCTCGGCCTGCATCAATCCACTGCGCGTCCGGTCGGCTATCGCTGCGCTGCGACCGAAGTGCCCGACGCGCTCGAGCGTCTGCTCGGCCAATATCTGGCGGAACGCGAACCTGGCGAAAACCTGCGCCGCTTCTTCGTTCGCCACACCGATTCTGAACTGCGTGCGTTCCTGGCGGGCGAAGTGATCGACGCCGTAACGCGTGATTTGCCCTCCCCGCAAAGTCTGGTGCAATCAGCAGGAGGAATCGGTGACTAATCTATTTCCGATGTTCCTGAAACTCCAAGGCAAACCATGCCTCGTCGTTGGCGCCGGCAATGTTGGCGAGCCCAAGATCGCCGGCTTGCTGGAGACTGGCGCGCGTATTCGCGTGGTTGCCCTCGAAGCGACTCCGAACGTGCAGGATTGGGCCCGCGCAGGAAGAATCGAGCTCGACCTGAGGCCATTTTCCCCCGGCGATCTCGACCACGTATTTCTTGCCGTGGTCGCTACATCATCCGGCTCCCTGAACGAGCGGATCTATCGCGAAGCGCAGGCGCGCAATGTTCTCTGCAATGTCGTGGACGTGCCCGATCTCTGCGATTTCTTCTACCCGGCAGTGGTGCGTCGCGGCGATCTGCAAATTGCCGTCTCCACCAGCGGTCAGAGTCCGTCGTTGGCCCAGAAAATTCGCCAGCAGCTCGAAAAGCAATTCGGTCCCGGTTACGCCGCGTGGGTGGCGGAACTCGGCGAGACCAGGAGGCTCATCCTCGCGAGTGATCTCGACCAGCAACGCAAGCTGCAGCTGTTGCACTCGCTGGCCAGCAGGGAAGCGGCGGAAGCGGCTTTGGCCGAACTGCCAGAATTGGTCGCAGATGGAGAAGCACGATGAAGGGGAAAGTCTACCTGGTGGGTGCGGGCCCGGGTGATCCGGAATTGCTCACTCTAAAAGCGCTGCGGCTGCTGCGAACGGCCGACGTCGTTTTGCATGACGATCTTGTTTCACCCGGAATCCTAAAGCTCGTTCGATCGACCGCACAGCTTCACAACGTTGGCAAGCGTTGCGGCCAAAAGAGAATCCAGCAGGAAGAGATCAATTTTCTGATGATTGCGCTCGCCGATTCCGGATTGCAGGTCGTGCGGCTCAAGAGCGGCGATCCGATGATCTTTGGACGAGCCGGTGAAGAAATCGAATCGCTCCGTAAGGCTGATATTCCCTGCGAAATCGTTCCCGGAGTCACTTCCGCTCTCGGCGCCGCGGCCCAGGCTCAAATTCCGCTTACTCACCGCCGCACATCGTCTGCGCTCGTGTTCATTACGGCGCACCAGGCTTCGGAAAGCGAAGCCGCTGACTGGAGCAAGCTTGCTGGAAGTGGCGCCACGCTCGTGATCTATATGCCCGGGCAGAATTATTCGGCGATCGCCGCAAAATTGAAGGCGAGCGGACTCGACGGCACAACGCCCTGCGCGATCGTTTCGCGGGCTACTGCTCCGCGTCAACAGACCTTCCGTACGACCATCGATGCTCTGGTCCACGCTCCCTGTCTTTCGGCTCCGGCTCTTCTGGTTGTGGGCGAGGTCGTTCGCTTCGCAGACCCAGTGGCACTGTCGCAATCGTTCTCGCTGCCAGACGGCGTCATAGCCAATGACAGCGAGTTCTCTGGTGTGCTTCTTGCGAAGCCTGCCCTGGACGCTCACGGCTCACAAAATGACGAGGAGGCGATCTCGTGAACGATCATGCAAATCGTATGAACAGAGATCAGATCGCCGAATCACAGACTGCTGCCGAAGCCTGGTCTGCTCATCGCGTCCTGATCTGGGCGTTCGAGACATTCGGCAACTCCATCGCGATTTCCTCTGCTTTCGGCGCCGAGGGCATGGTGTTGATCGACATGGCGTCTCGTGCACAGAAAGACTTTCGCCTTTTCACCATCGATACCGAATTCCTCTTTCCCGAAACCTACAACCTGATGGACCGAATCGAAGACAAGTACGGCATCACAATCGAGAAGGTCTACTCCGTTTTGTCGCCTGCGGAACAGGAGCGCGCTCACGGCGCAACTCTGTGGAGGCGTGATCCCGACCTTTGCTGCAAGCTGCGTAAGGTTGAGCCGCTTCGCCGCAAGCTCGATGAGTTGAGTGCGTGGATCACGAGCATTCGCCGCGACCAGACTTCGGTCCGATCGAGCGCGCGCAGAATTGAGTGGGATGCCAAGTTTGGCTTGGTGAAGATCAATCCCATCGTTGACTGGACGTCAAAGCAGGTGTGGCGCTACATCAACGATCACGACGTCCCTTACAACCCCCTTCATAACCAGGACTACCCCAGCATCGGCTGCACGCACTGCACGCGCGCTGTGATGCCGGGAGAAGATCCGCGCGCCGGCCGCTGGCCAGGATTTGCGAAGACGGAGTGCGGCCTGCACATCATCGAGCCAGTCTCTACCTCGCCTTCCCGCGATGCCGCGAATGCGGCAAAGATCGGCAACTGATATCGCCGGTTCAACCGGATGGGCAAAAGCCATCTGCACCGGTGGCTCGCCAGTCGCGCGCAGATTCCGGCGCCTGGAAAAAGAGTCGGTGGAGTCGCTGCACGGACTCCTCCACTCTCGATTCCTCCACCAGGAACGAAATCATCCGATCCGAGCCCCCCTGGCAAGCTACCCGTACATCGAGGTCCGACACAGCGGCGAATATGCGGCTCGCCACCTCAGGCTGTCGGCGCACGTTCTCGCCGACCAGACAGACGAGTGCCTTGTGGTTCTCCCATCGCACGCTCGCCAAACCCTGCAGGTCGGCTGCAATTGCAGGCAGAGCCGCCGTCGAGCCCACCAGCAGTGTCATACGCCCAAGTGAGGCCCCCATCACGTCCACGGCACATGAATGTCGATCGAATATGCCAAATACCGTTCGCAACAACGTCGAATCGATTCCTTGCGGCGCTTCCACTTCGACCGCTGCGACTTTTCTCTTTGCAGTAATTGCGCTGACCGCGTTGCCAGTTCTTGCCCGCAGTGCAATCTCGGTCCCTTCGGCCTCCGGTCTCTTCGAGTTCAGAACATAGACCGGGATATTCTCCCGCATGGCCGGAGCCAGGGTCGCCGGATGCAGCACTTTCGCGCCGAAATGAGCCAGTTCGGCAGCCTCATCGAAGCTCATCTTGCGGATCACGCGCGCCTCGGAACAGAGCTTCGGATCGGTGGTCATGATTCCATCCACATCGGTCCATATCTCGACTCGCGAAGCGCACAATGCGGCACCGACGATGGACGCGCTCAGATCGGAGCCTCCTCGGCCCAGGGTGGTCGGAACCCCGTCGGCGGTCGCCGCAATGAATCCACCCAGCACCGGCACAAGGTTCGACTCCAGCAGCGGCACGAGATTGTCTCGAATTCGCTGACTGCTCTCGTCCCACAGCGGCTTTGCTTGCCCGTGCCTTCCGTCGGTGACGACGCAACTGCGCGCGTCCACGTGCGCGGCCTTGACGCTCGCGTCGTAGAGAGCCGCCGCTACCACCCGGCTGGAAAGACATTCCCCGAAGCCAAGCAGCCGATCTTGCTCTCTGGGATCCATCTTCCGGCTCGCTTCCAATTCGAACAGCAAAGACTCCAATTCCTGAAACTCCCTCCGCAGTTCAGGCCGCAAGGCTTCATCCCGCGGACTCTCCACCAGTTCGTCCACGAGGGTCTCATGGCGAACATAAATCTCACGGACCACGGCCAGGGCCGAGCCCAAATGGCCATTCGCGGCGGCCTTTCCCGCTTCCAGCAACTGATCGGTGACTTTCGCGAGTGCGCTGACCACAACTACGGCTCGCGCTCGAAGTCGGTCCTGGACAATCGCCACCAGTCGCCGGATGGCAGCGGCATCCTCCACCGACGTGCCCCCAAATTTCATGACCACCACATCGTCGCCTCGTTCAAATCGGCTTTGTCGCTTTGGTTCATTCATAACTTTCACTCCGGTTTTCGGTTTGTTGCGGCAAAAAGAAAAACCCACCGCCAGATCGCTTCTGGCGGTGGGTTCGGTGACTGTCAGGTTAATGAGTGCTTACTTTATCCGATCCCGTCCTCCAGAAGACACGTAATTCGTGTCGACATGCCTGTGCCTGTCGATGTAATTCGCGTTGCCTTCTGGATAATGGTGTTCATGCAGTAGGTGTTCTGGAGTGCGTGTACGGAGGTACGACAATCCAGCTCCAGCGTATCGGAGTTGGCGGGCGCCGGGAAATTCAAAATTCCGATGCGTGGTATCGAAAATCCGCCGCAAGCCACCCGGGCGGCTAGTCTTCCGCTTTCTTGCCAGCCCCCGTCATTTGCCGCAACAGGGCAATAAACGCCGTAGTTGCCACGGAGAGCGTTCGGTCGCGACGGTAAGCCAGTCCCAGTTCGCGGTAGAGCACTGCATCTTCAATCTCGATCAATTTCACTCGCCCGGCATCTACTTCGTCGCGTGCAAACGATGCACTGATGAGGGAGACCCCTAAGTCCGCTGCAACAAAGCTCTTTATCATTCCAATGCTGGGCAGTTCCATTCGAACTTGCAGTTCGGCATTGTGCGGCCGGAACAGCTTGTCGAGCAGTCTCCGTGTATGGCCTGTTTTCGGGAACAGCAGCGGGTGCTTCACAATATCGCTGACCGGCACAACCTTAAACTTGGCCAGCGGATTCTTCGGACTCACCATCAACATCAGCTTGTCGCGAAAAATCGGCTGAATCTTCAGGCTCGGAGACGTAATGGGCAAGGTCAGCACGCCGACCTCAACCGCGCCATTCTCAAGTTTCTCCACAATCTTGTAGCTGAAATTTCGATAAATGCTGATCTGGACCGGCGGATACCGTCGGCAGTATTCCCCGAATACTTCAGGCAAAACGTACAAACAGGTAGCCTCGTTTGCCCCTACCCGCAGTGTGCCGCGCGGTGTGCCGCTGTGATCGGCCACAGCTACCAGGGATTCGTCCCGCAGATTCTTCAATCGCTCGGCATATTCATAAAAGACCTGCCCCGCCGGAGTCAGTTTGACCGTTTTGCCCGAACGATCCAGCAACCGATCTCCATACTCTTGTTCCAGTTGGCGGATTTGCGCGCTGACGGCCGATTGCGACCGGAACACTTTTTCCCCGGCTCGGGAAAAGCTGCCTTGCCTGGCAACCTCCAGGAACGTAATGAGCTGATCGAAGTCCATTTTTCAGTTTGAAGCGAGATTATAACGGACTCCACCTCGTCCCGCGGTTAATTCCTTGGAATCATCCGCGCCTTCGTGCTCGTTGAAATTTGCATGACTCGCATCGAAATTCTGCGTTGTACTTTGCCATCCGGCAGGCGCTATCAAGGAAGATACGAACGTCTGTTCCTGAGCCGGAGTGTGTGCCGCTCGATGTGCCCGCGACTCACGCCTAAGAACAACATTCGGAACAACTACAGCCTTCGGACGGAGTCGAAGTCCAGGATGACGATGACGCGTCTAAACCCGAAAAATGGCCTGCTGCCGGCCCAAGGTCTCTACGATCCAGCCCACGAGCACGACGCCTGCGGCATCGGTTTTGTCGCCCACATCTCCGGACAGAAGACTCACGACATTATCCGCAAAGGGATCCAGGTTCTGCTCAACCTG